>Ga0302319_10000908_pt1 | contig 66608 bp, 46 predicted proteins | sample Bog_T0_2_FD_203319 | JGI IMG/M metagenome (GOLD analysis project Ga0302319, IMG submission 203319) | Peat permafrost microbial communities from Stordalen Mire near Abisko, Sweden - Bog_T0_2 | ecosystem: Environmental > Terrestrial > Soil > Wetlands > Peat | place: Sweden: Abisko, Stordalen Mire...
ATACTTGCGCGACGTCCTCCAGCGACTGCCGGCCCTCAAGCAATCGGAACTGCTCTCCTTGCTACCGCGCAACTGGAAACCCGCCTGAAGCGTCGTCTTCACGACCCGTACCTTATCGGCCGCTTACATCATACACACTCACCGGAGGCCCGTCGTACGGGATTTCCGGATATTCCGACGTTAAAAAATTTTGGCCGCGTCAAAAACCGGTCAAAATCACCCTCAATTCGGCAACGGATCCAGAGACATCTTGCGTATCTCAATGTCACCACCCTCGCTCTGAATTCCGATGAACCCGCTCGTCAACGTGCACTCCGTCGTCACATTCATCAGCTTGTCATTCACATACGCGGTGATCACCCCGCCCGGCTTTTGCTCCGCCGTGGTCGCCGTGCGGCACACCGTCTTGACCACATCCCACTGCCCCACCGGATGCTCATTCGGCACCCCGCCATGCAACGGAACCGGCGTGTTCGCATTCATCCCCTTATGCTCCTTGCTCTCCGCCCCCATCATCATGAACAGATCCCCCTGATGATCATGCTTGCCCTGCACCTGCACGCATTCGGACCACACCTGATCCGGCAACTGCATATGCACCAGCACGCCCGTGTTGTCGCCCGTCTTCGGCACCACCTTCAGGAACCGCCATTCCACCGTGAGCACATAATTTGCATACGTCTGCAACGTGCGGATATATCCAATCGGCTTGCCCGCGCAGTGAATGACCCCGTTCGTGACCGACCACGTCTTCATCGGATCCGCATCACCCTTCATGCAGAACGTGAACCCGGAGAAATCCCGGCCGTTGAACAACTCGATATGATTCGTCGGCGTCAAGGCCGGCGGAAAAACTGCCGGCTGCGCGGAGACAACGCGGGCCAAACCACAGGCCGTCAATAGCAGGAAAAAGGCTTTCATGCCGGTGAATCTAGCCAGCCGGCGCCCGGACGGAAAGTCAAATATGCCACCGGGCGCGAATCCGCTCCCGCACCACCTGCGGCGAGATCATCTTCAGGCACTCATTGGGCCGCGCATAAGAACAGCGATCCGACAGACAAGGAGAGCAGGGGAGTTCCAGTTGCAACACATCATCCGGCCGACGATAAGGCCCCGTGCGATCCGGTTCCGTGGGCCCGAACAGCGCCACGAGCGGCTTGCCGAGCGCCGCCGCAACATGCATCGGCCCCGTGTCATTCGTCACCATCAGATCACAACGTCGCACCCACTCGACCATCTCCGGCAGCGAAGTCCGCCCGCACAGATTCAGGCACCGCTCCGGTGCCGCCCGGGCAATGGATTCACCGATCCCCAAATCAGCCGGTCCCCCCAAGATGGCAAACCGCACCGCCGGGTTTTCCCGGGCGATAAGCCGTATCAACGTGGCGAAATGTTCTGCCGGCCAACGCTTGTTGTCCCAGCGCGCCCCGGGTTGCAGGGCAATCCAGCGACCCTCACCCGGTCCCGCTCCCGGCCACTTCGACCGCACTGCGGCCGCGACAACCGACCGTTCCGGCAGCCAGACAAAATCGTCATGAACGGGCGCCCCCAGTTGCTGGAGCACAGCCAAATACCAGTCCACCGCATGCGTGTGAAAGGACGCCCGGCGCACGACCACATCATAAAATCCACGTGCCCCTTCGCGCACTTCATCCAGGCCGATCAGCCGCCGTCCATCCGCCAGCCAGGCAAACGCCGCGCTGCGGGCAAGGCATTGCAGGTCGATCACCAGATCAAAATGTTGAGCCCGCAGGTGGCGGATGCTCCGCACCATTTCCGGCCAGTAACCGGGATGCGCCCAACGTTTCCGTTCAAAAAGAATCAGGCCGGCGAGATCCGGGTCTCCCTCCAGCAGCGGGGCAAGTGCGGAGTCTATCCACCAGAAAATGTCGCTGGCGGGCAGATGTTTTTTGAGCAGCCGAAGCACCGGCAACGCCTGGATGACGTCGCCCAAGGAACTGGGCTTGAGGATCAATATTCTCACGGCATGGCTCCCCAACCCGTGTGGTTGGCGGGGTTAGCGGCCAAATTCCAGCCGTTCCGCCAGTCGTTCCGGCAGTCCTGCCTCGCGGATTTTCCGCTGGGTGGTGGGGATGTCGTAATCCAGCCGGCGCAGTTCGATGGTGCTGGCATCCAGGTCATAAACCACGTAGGCCGCCTTGGGGTTGTTGTCCCGCGGTTGGCCGACAGCCCCGACATTCACGAAATACTTCTTGGTGGGGTCAATCTTGAATTTGGAATAGGTGCCGCCCCGCACCACGCTGTCACGCATGAACGCCACCGGCACATGGGTGTGGCCAAAGAAACAAACCTGGGTGTTTTGATACGGGAAACTCGCCGCCGCCGCCAGCTTGTCGAAAACATAACCCCAGCGTTGCGGGGCATCCAAAGTGGCATGCACAATCGTGAAATTGGCGACCATGCGGGAATATTTCAGATCGCGCAGCCATTGGCGGTCGTCATCGCTCAGTTGATTGCGGGTCCAATGCACCGCCTCCGCGGCATGCGGATTGAAGCCTTCCAGATGATCCTCGCTGGAACAGTATTCATCGTGGTTGCCCTTGACGCAGGGCAGGTTGAGGTCCCGGACAATTTTCAAGCATTCCTTGGGGTTGGCATTGTAGCCAACGACATCACCAAGACAGACGATTTGCGTGATGTCTTGGGACTTGATGTCCTCCAAAACGGTGTTGAACGCTTCCAAATTGCCGTGTATGTCTGCGATAATGGCGTATTTCATTCCTAACTAATTATGTCAAATCCGCGAAATTTATTTTGCGCGCTAACCCATTGTAACTGTTCATCCACAATAAATCCAGCAAGTCCTTCATCCCGAATGGCGGCGCAAAATGCCTCCAATTCGTCCCGCCGGCCTTCGGCCGTGAGTTCCACCCGTCCATCCGGCAGGTTGCGGATCGTGCCGGTGATTTCAAAACCTGCGGCCACTCTTTTGATACTGTAGCGAAAGCCCACCCCTTGAACTCGTCCAGTGTAATGGACGGTCAATTGGCAGCGCCCGGTCATCGAGTTTGTTTGAACCAAGCCCTGATAAAGCCAAAATCAATGTCGGGAAGCAATGTTTTTTGGTTTTTTCCGTTCCCGGACTTTTGCCGCATTGAATGGTCGCCCGCTGTTTGTGCCGTGGTCAGCCAATTTGGTGGAGCGAAGCTTTTCATATTTTGTCGGCGCATCAGCAAGCTGCCGCCACCAGGCCGTCGGCGGCAGTTGGAATTTGCGGTGCGGGCCATAAATATATTTGGTTTTCATATGGTTAATAATTGACCGGTGGGCGAATTTGGCGTAATAACCACAGTCAGCCGCCGTGGGAAGTAGGAAATATTTTTCCATGCCCGTTGTGTCGGCGCTAAAGCAAACAGCGATGCTGAATACGAAATCATTTTTGGCGGTGGACTTTGGGGCGGGCAGCCTCAAGCTTGCGGAATTTGAAACGAATGAAGCCGGCGGACTGTTGCTTCGTAATTTTTCCATCACCGCGCTTGGTCTGGAGGGGGCCCAGGAAGCCACCCGTGAATCGGTTGTCCTGAAAGCATTGCAGGATACTTTGGCGGAAAAGGACATTAAGGCCAAAAATGTCAATGTATGTGCCCCGGGGTTTCAAGTTTTTTCCAAATTTGTCAAGCTGCCCCCGGTGGATGCCGCCAAGGTGACGCAAATCATCCAATACGAGGCCCAGCAAAACGTCCCCTTTCCGCTGGCGGAAGTGGTTTGGGATTACCAGATTCTCGGTTCCGCCGCCAGTGGCGAACTTGAAGTGTTACTGGTGGCCATCAAGTCGGAAGTGGTCGAAGGCCTGTTTCGGGTGGCGGAAAAGGCCCGGTTGAAATTAAATTTGTGCGATGCCTCCTCCGCCGCCTTGTGCAACGCCTTCCGGTTTAATTATGGTGATCTGGAAGATTGCACCATGCTTTTGGACATCGGGGCCAAAACCAGCAACTTGTTGTTTTTTGAGAAGGGCAAGGTCTTTTCCCGCAGCATCAACCTGGGTGCCAACGCCATTACCCAGGATTTTGCCAACGAACAAAAATTTAAGTTTGATGAGGCGGAAAAAATCAAGATTACGGAAGGATTTGTCAGTTTGGGCGGCGCCTATGAAGAGCCCGAAAATCCGAATCAGGCGGCGATTTCCAAAATTGCCCGGCAGTTCATGACCAAACTGCATATCCAAGTCAACCAGACCATGCAGTATTACCGCGGTCAGCAAGGCGGTACGGCACCACAACGTCTCTTCCTTTCCGGCGGGGCTTCCATCATGCCCTATACGGCGCAATTTTTCGCCGAAAAGTTGAATGTTCCGGTTGAATATTTTAATCCGTTTCGCAACGTGCAGATTGATCCGGCGGTGAATCTGGAAGATCTCTCCCGCGTGGCCCATTCCTTGGGCGAGGTCGTCGGCCTGGGGCTGCGTAACCTGGCCCACTGTCCGGTGGAAATGAATCTCATGCCTGACAGCACCTTGCGCTGGCAGGCTTTCGACCGGAAAAAACCCTATTTTATCGCCACTGTATTCAGTTTGGTGCTGGTGGCCTTAGCGACCGGATATCTGTTTTCGAAACTGGCGGCGAACAAGGCAACAGCCATCAGTGATTTGGAGCCTCAAGTAGCCATTCTAACCGCCAAATCTCAAGATTTCAAGCGTGCCAACAGCCGTTTGCATGATACCCAAAAGCAGGTGGAGCAAGTCACCGGCTGGCTGGAGGATCGGTATTATTGGGGGGATGTGTTTTCAGAATTACGCCGGGTCCTGATTGTTTCCGAGGAGAATGTCCGGGTCAAACTGGCCGCTCAAAAGCCAAACGTGCAGGCTGGCATCTGGATTGAGCAAATCATCACTGATCCGAACCTGGCCGGAACGGGTTCTTCCGCCCAGACCAGTTCAGGCCAGGCTCCAGCCGTTGGCGGCACCCCCGGTCAGACCATCCAATTGGTTTGCCGGGCCGTTGATTTATCCGCCGTTGATTCCGCCGCCAACTCGGACATCGCTTTTGAAGTGCAAAGCCAGTTGAAAAGCAGTCCGCTGTTTGATCCTAATGGAACCGTGCTATCCACCGTTACTCCGGATCCAACCACGGGTACGTTTTCTTTTGGTATCACCGTGGTTCTGCAAAACCCCTTGAAACTGTAATATGGCCTGGATCAAGCGAAATTTATTCTTTGTCATTGGCGGCTTGGTGGCCCTCGGGTTGCTGGGAACGGGGGGGTACTATAACTACACTGGTTGGAGCCGTAATGCTGCGGAACTGGACAAACTCAATGAAATTTATAGCACCCTGAAAGACCTGAATAATCCCCAAAGTTCACCCGGCAACGACAAAATCAATAAGATTCAACAGGCCAAGGATCAAAACCGTCAATTGCGGGATTGGCTGAATAAATCTCGTGATTATTTTCAATCCATCGCCCCGATCCCAGCTTTCAGCCGCAATGATCCCATCACCAGTGAAGGGTTTGCCGCCGCTTTGCATCGAACCATTGCCGGATTGCAACGTGAGGCGTCCACTGCCAATGTAGGATTGCCGCCGGATTATGATTTTTCCTTCAAGGCCCAAAATTCGCTGCTTCAATTTTCACCCAACAGTCTGAGTGGTCTGGCGCAGCAGCTTGGTGAGGTAAAGTGTCTGTCAGAAATTTTGTTTACCGCCGGCGTCAATGAGTTGGACGGCATTCAAAGGGTGCGAATTTCGGATGATGACACCGGTGGGCCGCAGTCTGATTATCTTTCCGATGTTCCGATAAATAATAATCTGGCGTTGATAACGCCTTATGCCATCACATTCAGCAGTTTTGGTCCGGAGATTTCCCATGTGCTCGCCAGGATTGCCGCCTCACCGCATGGTTTTGTCGTAAAAAGCATCAATATTCAACCGGCCCCGGTCGTGGACGCCACCGCCGCCGGTTCGATCGATTCGGTAAATTCGCCCTATCAGGCCAATCGGGTTCCTGGGGCCAGTGATTTGGTGACGGTCTTGAAGGAACATCTGCTCCGGGTCACCATGGAGATTGAAATCATAAATCTGCAACCCGGAAATTAAGCTTAAGCCAATGGATTTCATCAAAAAACATTACGAGAAGGTCATCCTGAGTTTGGTGTTGCTGGGGGTGGTGGGGGCGCTCGTGGCGCTGCCTTTTGTCATTCAAGCGGATAAGGATCGAGTCACCGATATTACCCAAATTGTCGTCGGTCACCCAAAACCGTTGGATCCACTGGATCTGTCCCGGCAAACGGCGGTGTTGGATCGGTTGCAATCCGCGTATGACCTGGATTTTGACACGACCAACAAGCTGTTTAATCCGGTTCTGTGGAAGAAAAACCCCGTCTCCGGCGAGGTTTTTAAAGTGACGACCGGTCACGAGATTGACGCCGAAGCGGCAGTCGTATCGAATATTACCCCGCTTTACCTGATTTTGTCGCTTCAGAACGTTGAGACGAATGGAGATGTGCGGTATGTCATTGGCGTGGAACGTCAGACGGCCCTCACTCGGGCGGCCCGTTATCGGCAGACGCGCTATGCCGCCGTGGGTGAAAAGATTAAGGATGTGACGCCGGCTTTCACGGTCACCGGGATAAAAGGTGACCCGGCCTCCCCCGATGAATTAGATTTGCAACTCGCTGACACCGGCGAAACAGCGGTGGTGACTTCAACCAAACCATTCCACCGGGCCGACGCCTATACGGCGGATTTGAAGTACGATCCGGAGAAAAAAACCTTTCCTGCGCGGCGGGTGGGGGCTCAATTATTTTTTGGGGGTGATACCTATATTATCGTTGCCATCAACGAGAACGAAGTTATATTATCCGCTCAATCAAACCAGAAAAAGACAATTTTGCATTACACGCGTTGACGTTTATTGATTCGATTTAGATCTCGAGAGCGATTTGCGACGAACCTGAAAAATTACCATGACAAAAGCTGTTTTATTGCCGCTCGGCTTCATCTTTCTCCTTACTGCCGCCATGCCGTTGCCGGCCCAGACCAGTGCGGTGGATGACGCCAACATCCAGGCGGTGTTGCGTCAGGCGGGTCGCATCACATTGCGTCAGAAGCTGGTGTTGGCCAAAGATGCTCTAGCTCACGGCGACTTGGTTGATGCCGCCAAGCTATATCAGGAGGCCGCCGATTCGGCGCAGCAAATTGGTTCCGGCATTGATGCGGAGGCGTTTCAAGCCCTTGCCGGACTTTCTCAAACCAGGCTTTCATTGGCCCGTCAGGCCCAATCAGATCAAGATTTCAATGAAGCGGCCAAACAAATCCTGATTGTTCTGAAATACGATCCAAAAAATGCCGAGGCGCTGACATTGAAGAAACGGAATGATCAGTTGGTTGAAAGTTATCGTGGCAACATCCCCGATGCCGCCACCATCGACCAGGCCAAATCCGTGCTGCCCGAACAAACGCAGGCCCGAACACTGGTTCAGGATGGCAAGCTTTTATATGAAATGGGCAGATTGGATGATGCGGAGGCGAAGTTGCAGCAGGCCAAACTGTTGGACCCCGACAATACAGCCACGTTTTACTATTTGAATTTAATTCAACAGGCCCGATACAACCGTTCCTCTTTTGCTCATAATGCCGATACTCAGGAACGCGTGCAGTATGTGGAAAAACAATGGGTTCTTCCAATGACCACGCCGCCCCATCCCAATCCTTATGCCCTTACCAACATGGTTTATACCGGCCCCGGCCGTCAGGCCATCATCAGCAAACTGGACCGGATTCGTCTGGATTCGGTCTCTTTCGACGGATTGCCGTTGAGCGAGGTGCTGAGAACTCTGGCTGATCAAGCGAGAGCCCAGGCCAAGGTAATTGATCCGGAAAATCCGAGCATCAATTTTATCATTGACGGCAATGCCAACAACTCGGATGCCTTGGGTGGCGCCGCCGCTGCTGGTGGCGGATTTCCTGGACGGGAAAATCGTCAGGCAAACATGGACCCGAATACCGGGCTTCAGGTGGCTCCCGATGCCGGAGGAGGGGCGGAACCGGTGGATGTGGGCGCAACCATTATAAAGCTGAACCTCACCCATGTGCGTTTGTCGGAGGTTTTGGATGCCATCGTGCTTGTGGCCGATCATCCGATTAAATATTCCATTCAGGATTTTGCCATTGTATTTACAGCGAAATCCAAAACTGGGGAGCCTCTTTTTGAGCGTACTTTTAAAGTGGACGCAAATACATTTTTCCAAGGTTTGGAGAGCGTCGGAGCCACCACTTTCGGCGGAAATGAAAATAACGGCGGTGGCGGCGGTGGCGGCAATGGCGGTGGTGGTGGTAATAATACCAGTCAAAGCGCCGGTCAGGTGATTCCCGTGGTCAACATGTTTGGTGGTTCAAGTTCGCAGCGCAATAACGGCGGCGGCGGTGGTCGTGGCGGCGGCGGTGCAGCTGTTGGTGGCGCCGTTGGCGGCGGTGGCGGTGGCGGCGGCGGCGGCGCCGGATGGGCCATTGGCGGCGCTGGCGAAGGAGTAAATCTGATCACCATCAAACGGACTACTCAGGAAATGAGCATTTTTGTAAAAAATTTCTTTGATGCGCTTGGGGTCAACCTGAATGCGCCTAAAATTTTATTTTTTAATGACCGGCTTGGATTGTTGTATGTCAAGGCCACGCAGGATGATTTGGACACGATTGAGCGTGCCATTGACACCTTAAACCAGCTTCCTCCGATGGTGCATATCAAAGCGCGATTCATCTCCGTTGAACAAGACGATAATAACGCCTTGGGCTTTGATTGGTATATGGGGCAGGTTGGGAACACTGTGGCGGTGACGGGTGGCACCTCGCCCTCTTTGGCGGTCCCTGTTTCAGCCGCCAATCCCTTGGGCTATTTTCCCGGTGGAGCCGGCGCCAGTTTGCTGGCCCCGGCTGTTACCGATGGATTGGTTACCTCCGGGCTGGCCAATTCCACCACCCCAACGATTGCCACAATCACAGGCATTTTAACCAACCCAAATTTTCAAGTGGCCATCCATGCTTTGGAAAACCGCTCCGGCTCTGAAATTTTGGGAGAACCCGAAGTGACCACCATCAGTGGCCGGCAAACTGAGATGCGGGCGACATCGTTGATCAGCGTCATCACGTCGGAAAACTTTCAGGGTGCTGGTGCTGGTGTGGGTTTTGGTGGCGGTGGCGTACCCTGATTATTATAGCTGGCAATATTATGAAGAAAATCCACAAGTCACAATTAAAGCCGGGTCTGTTTATGGCGGGCATGGTGCTGAGCACCTCACCGGTCATGGCCCAAGTGCTTCAGCAGGCGATTCAAACCACGGCTGTTTATCCCACCGTTCAAACAGTGGAAACCGGGCCGGTTTTGGATGTTGTGCCATATGTTTTGTCTGATGGGTATACCATCAATCTGACGCTGATACCTTCCGACACCTCGTTTAACGGGTACGATACCCCGCCGACCATTCCGGCGGTGACCGGAAATAACAATACGGTGATTGTGCCGCCGGTGTTGCCTGATTTTGGAGTCGAGGAAATAGTCACCACGGTCAATGTGTGGGACAATCAGACGGTGGTGCTGGGCGGATTGATAACCTCCACGGTCATAACCTCCAAGCAGGAAGTTCCCGTGCTGGGCGATTTGCCTTTGCTGGGCCGGCTCTTTCAGAGCACAAGCAAATCCACCACGAAAAAGAATCTCATGATATTTGTGACCGCACTGATTGTTGACCCGGCCGGCAACCGCGTACATTCGGATGATGAACTGCCATTTACCCAGGTGAGCACCCCCGGTCAACCGAATGGCGGGATGCAAACCCAGGTAAAATACGATACCGTGAATTCGTTGCCTTCTGCTGCCAGCAATTGATGCGGCGGATTTCGGGTTAAATGTTTTGTGGGTTCGTTGTTGATAATTGACGGGCATGCATATGCGTATCGGGCGTTTTATGCGATCCGAGAGTTGCGTTCGCCGGCCGGGCTGCCGACCAACGCCATTTTTGGATTTATCAAAATGCTCGATAAAATGATTTCGGTCATCCATCCGAAATTCGCGGTTGTGGTTTGGGATGGTGGACTGAGTGTGGATCGGTTGGCTTTGATGCCTGATTATAAGGCCCAGCGGCCTGAAACGCCGGCTGATTTAAAGTCTCAGTTTGACGAAATTATGACCTATTTGGCGGCGGCGGGGATTGTTTCCCGATGTCATGATGGAGTTGAGGCTGATGATTATATTGCGACTTTGGCCAGACAAGCAGAACGGGTGGGCATAAATGTGGTAATTGCCAGTGCCGACAAGGATTTTATGCAATTGGTCTCGCCAAAAATTGGATTGTTTAATCCAAATGACAAAACCGAGACGATTTGGACACATGTCCAAGTGCGGGAAAAAACTGGGGTTGACCCAGAGCAGGTGGTTGATTGGTTGAGTCTGATGGGCGATAGCGTTGATAACATTCCTGGCGTGCCCGGAATAGGGCCAAAAACGGCAGCTGATTTGTTGGGTCAATTTGGCACATTGGTGAGTCTGATAGCCCGGGTTTCTGAGGTCAAGTCAGATAGGTTGAGGCAGAAATTGGCCGGGGCGACGGATTTGTTACGGCGCAATGTTGAAATGGTACGTTTGCGTGATGATTTAACCTGTGAGTTTTCGCCGGAGGATTTTGCGGTCGGGCCTCCGGCGGTGGATAAGCTGCGGGATTTGTACAGAAACTGGGGCTTTAAGGGAATGTTGGCTGCGCTGGATGTACCGGTTCCAGATCGCCAACAAGTTTTAATTTAGAACTATATGGGTAGTTATGACCAAATTGTTGGCGGAATGGCAAAATTCGGGCGGTTTTTTTTAACCGGCAGGGTTTGCATTTCGTCGTGGGAATGATAAATTTTGGACAAAACACCAAAGTCATATTACCCTTTAACATCAACTTTTATATGTCGTTGTCGAAACTGGCTTTTGTGGTCGCCATGGTGCTTGGCGGAGCCGCCTTATTGGCGTTTCCGGGCAGTGGATTTGCTCAGACGAATTATTATGGCACCAATGGAATTGAATACTCCGTTTTGGGGTCCATGCCGGGTGACCAGATGTTTCCCGATGTGGCCGTTACCAGCAAGGGTGGGTATTTGGTCTGGCAGGACAACGTAACGGATGGCAGTGGCTGGGGCATCAGTGCTGAACGTCTGGATAGCACATTTTCTGGTAATTTAAGTCCGTTTCGGGTGAATGTGACTGGAACGAATGACCAGCAAAATCCCCGGGTGGCCATTTTAAAAAATGGCGGAGCAGCGTTTGTTTGGCAGGGCGGGCCAAACAAAGCCCAGCATATTTATGCCAGATTTCTTACGCCCACGAACACTTGGTTGACCACGACGGATTTGGTCGTCAGCACTTTTACCAACAGCTTCCAGATCACTCCGGCTTTGACGGTTCTCAATAACAGCAACGTGGTGGTGGTTTGGTCCAGTTATAATCAGGTCAACACCAACAGCATGCTGGATGTCTATGGCAAAATTCTATCACCGACGGGGCAGACCATCAGCAATCAATTTCTGATCAATCAGTTCACTGGCTTCAATCAACGTACGCCGGCTGTCGCTGCCTTGAAATCCGGCGGTTTTGTGGTTGCCTGGGTTTCCGAACAGGAACGTTCCACCAACACCCCAATTTCCACCACATATTACACCGCCACCTCCATACCAATGCCGAGTGTGGACATTTACGCGAGACTTTATAACAGCACCGGCAAAGCGGTGACCAATGAATTTCTGGTTAATACCAACTCATTCCCTTGTGCCAATCCCAGTGTGGCGGCCGGTTCGGATGGTGGCTTCATGGTTGCCTGGTCGCAGCATGATCAAATCGACACTGCCAACGGTTGGGATATCTATGCCCGGCCGTTTGCCACCAATGGAGTGGGAAAATCAATTTTCCTGGTTAATTCCTTCCAATATGGGGATCAGTACACACCTAAAATCAGCGCCATTGGTTTGGATTACATGATTGTCTGGACCAGTTTGGGACAGGACGGATCCAAGGAGGGCGTTTTTGGCCAGTTCGTACACAACAACGGAGCGTTGGTGGGCAATGAATTCCAAGTGAACACCACCTATGTAGGTTCACAAATTCAGCCGGCCGTGGCGTCAGATGGTGCCGCATGGTTTGATGTGGTATGGACCAGCTTCACGGGTGTCAACTATGGTTTTGATTTGTATGCCCAGCGTTATGCTAATGTATCGGCCGTTCTCCAGCCCATGTCTGCTCCGGTTGTCATTGCCACGTTTAACCTGAGCAACAATATTTATGTGCCTCAATTACAGGTAAGCTGGCCATTGGTATCCGGTCTTTCCATTTCCAATTATGAGGTCTATGTGGATTACTCGAGCACTCCCGCAGCGGTACTAACCAGCAATTTATGGTATGCGAATGGGTTGCGGACCAATACCACCTATTCGTTTCAAGTGGATTATTGGACCACAGACGGCCGTCAGTCACCGCTATCGCCCGTCACCACCGGGACCACTTGGAGCGGGGTCGCCTATTTTGGACTTACAAATGAGGTGTCAAATACATCAAAGATTGTCACCTCCGGAGGTGTCAGTTATGGGATACCGATTGAGTGGATGAAGGCCTATTATGGCAATAATACCGCCTCCTGGCCGGCAAATATTTATGCGCCTTTGACGCCCGGTGGCTTTTCCCTCCTGAAGGTCTTCCTGAGCGGTGGGGATCCGCTGGATTCGGGCACCTGGCTCACCACCGCCTTGGTTCAGACTTCCGAAGGATACTTTTTGAATTGGAACACCCAACCGGGCCAAACATATCAGGTGCAGGAGACTACCGATTTAATCAATTGGAGCAATGTCGGTTCGGCCCGCTATGCCGCCGGCACCAATGATTCCATCTATGTGGGCGGCCCTCCCGCCGGGTTTTACCGGGTGGAGCTTTCACAATGATATTTTGTATGCAGCGTATGATTAAAAAATTTATATGCCTGGGCAGTCTGGCCCTTTTGGGGCTGCCCTCCGCCTGGGCGTTCTCCCTTGCCGGGCCGGTGGGCAACGGTGGTGACGCCTGGCAGACCGCCGCTATTGGCTGGGGGCCGCCAACTGATTTTGTGGCTGCGAAAAATATTGGTGAAGGTTACCGGCGCAATATTCCCGTGTCGTATTACTCCTTCACACCCGCGTTTCTTGATTATTTCGGCACGGTGGGAGCCTCCAACGTTGACGCCGCCTACGGCTTATTGAATAATGCCTTGACCAACGGGGTGTCCAGTTACAGCCAGGGTCTTACCGAGGTGCCAACCGATCCTCAATATATCAATTATTCAGCCCAGTCGCTGGGAATTATTGATTTAAAATCGCTCATTGTAAGCATGATGATGTCGGAAGTGGGGTTGGCCGATCCGGAGGAATTTGTGTGGAAACTGCATGGTCGTTATCTGCCTCCGGGTGGGAAATGCCCGATGGATGAAGAGTATTTGGTCATTCAAAGAAACTTTGATATCAATCCGCTGTCTGCGTCAGTGGCTGACCCTTATTCCTCATATATCAACGATGTTCAATACAGTTTCGAAATTGAGGATGCTTGCAAGGGTGTGCCCACGGCGGATACGGTTACTTTTCCCACGGATCCGTTTGCTGATTCCTATACCACCGTGGCCGGCTACAACTATAATTATGGTACATATTACGACAGCCTGAGTCAGGATGATATCGCCGGGTTGCGTTATCTGATGAATACCAACAATGTGAACTGGGAATCAGTGGGGCAGGGCAGTCTGTTGTTCAATGAAGTCACCAATACCACCGCCGGGGAGGTGTTGTTCCCGGTGAATGCCAATACTGCAACAGGTTACGGCACCTTTAATTTGGGCACGCTGCTGCAAACGGCACAAACCACCGCTCCTGCGGGATTGCCGGCCCTCTTTCCTGGTTTGATCGTAAACAGTTCCTATAATTACTACATTGTGACGAATATACCAACCGTCTCTTCATATTACAAAGTGCCCTACGGTTCTCCTTATGGTTCCCCGCCCGAGCTGGTGGTGACGACCAATTACACGCCCACGTTGCAGGAAGAATACGTCACGACCTTCGGCAATGTTATTACCAATTATTATTTGAGCAACAGTCCGGCGATTCTGCAAACCATCACGACCGGGCCATTGTATGGGTCGCCGTATGGCGGACCGGTCACCACCACCACCACCAACTACACCAAAATCACCCTGACCAATGTCCCCACGGGCAGCTTCTACATTCTGCCTGAATTTGGCACCAATTTGTGCGGCTCGGGGATTATTTACACCGGTCTGACCAGTGTTATTTACACCACCAATCTGGTGACCACGGCCGCCACCAACACCGGGGTTGTCACCGCCACCAACTCGGGTGTTTACAGTTACACTCGTAACTTGATCACTTGGTACACCAACTACACGTATGTGGCCTACAACGTGAATTGCTCCCAAACGGCCGGGGCTGCCGGATTGTATGAAGGCATTGACAAGCTTCAATATGTCCGGGCTGATTACGATTCCCTGTTGGGCCAGTTTTTTCAGCCCTTTACCAATGGCTTTTCGATGGTGCTCATCACCAACAGCCAGCGCGTCCTCCAACATTTTGATCGGGAAGTCACCGGGCCGGACTTTGTGATGGATGCCAAAGATTTGGCCAGTGGCAATGGTGCCTTGGCCGATGCCATATATCAGATTACAGATCCAATATGGAATCAAGCTAATATCCTTCCCGGGCTGGCCGGACCAGGCACCATTGATCCAGGCACCACCTTCACCTTCAACAAGGTGGGAGATATTTATCTGAATGGCAGCCTGGCGACATATGGCCTGACGACCAACTATTTTCTGTATCAGAATACCCAGGTGCAATTATTGTCCTACGGGGATTTTGATGGTTCCACCAACCCGGTGGTGGTTTATCCGTCCGGTTCCAGCATCCAAAATTTACAATATCAATTGGTGATTCAGGTTTCCCCGACCACGCTGGCTGATGGCACCGTGGGCACGCCCTATCCCAGTGTTCAATTTAGCGCCACTGGCGGCGCCTTTAGTCCGCCGTTTACTTGGTCGGCCTCCAGCATGGCACCTGGCATGTCCCTTTCATCGGCCGGGGTTCTGTCGGGTACGCCGACACTTGCGGGCACCTATGATTTCAACATAATACTGACCGATTCCCTGTCGCGTTCAGTACAGTGGTTTTACACCTTAATTATTCAATGAACGCGATGGCATTTAATCGATATTTGGCGAAAGGTCCGGCCAGTTGGCTGGCCGGTGTTTTGCTGGGGGGTATCCTCTGTCTGGCTTTGCCGGCCAATATTAAGGCGCAGACCGGATATCAGCCGTTCTATCAAAATTTGAATGATGATGTCTTTGTCAGCCCCATTGTTCAAGGATCGGGAGAAGTACCCCCGCCGCAGATTCTCGCCAGCGCCTTTGATAATGAAGGTACGTTTGACGTTACCTTCAATGTGGCTAATTACAAGGTCACTTATTATGAAACCTTGGACACTCTTAATTATACCAATAACGGGTTGATGACCGCCAATGCCCCGTTGGTGCTGAACCTTTCGGCGGCCGGCAATTTTTTAGTGAGCGAATCACTGGCGTATGGGGCAGGTTTTCAATTCGATTACGACACCAATAACAACCGGTTGATGTCCGCCAATTTTTATAATGCCGGCACTGTTCGTGTAAATTCATATTTGGACGGAAACAATACCGAATCTTTTGACGGCTTTACGGACTACTACCCGTTCAGCCTGGGGGCCTGCAATATTTTAGCAACCAACATCTACAATCCCGGCAGCGTTGTGGTGGGGGCTGATGGGTTGCTTTGGTTGACCGGTCAAAATGTGGATTTAAGCGGAGGGTCATTCTCCATCGAGTCGCTCCCGGCCGATACCTATTTGGGCGAGTTGGACACGGGTACATCATTGCTGTCCACCACCGTAGTTTTTTCCCCGGCCACGGTCGGGGATGTCGGGCTTAACTCCGGAGGGTGGTATCCTGGCTTTTACCTTGCCGCCAATTCGGCCGAAGGTTCCGGTCCGGATTATCTCACATTGACCAATTCCACGGCCTACATGAAGCTGGATCTCAATCAATTGGCCAGCAACAACATTATCCGGGCGGTTTTTATTTTGAATAACAGTGGTCCCAATGTGACCTATAATGTATACTTTGATAATCTGGCTAATACAGACCTTGGCTTCGAAGCCGGCACTGGTCATATTGAGTGGGTTGGCACCTCGACAGATCCGGCCACCGGTGTCACCACCACAAATTATTTGTATTTGACCGATGATTACGAGTTTGGGGCCTCCACCAATGTCGCCGTGGTTGGAGGTGTGCCTGATAACTTTTCATTTATCGAGTCAACCACCCCGTTATTGGTCGGTCTGGTGCCTGCCGCCGCCGGCTTTGATCCTGTTTTCAACGACACCGCCGTGACAAATTATTATGATAATTTTGATGGCCAGATTTTAGCCTCCACGGTGGCTACGAATGCTACAGCTATGAATCCTTCCGGAGCCATCACGAATTTATATGGTCGCATGCAAATTACGGCTACCAAGGAACTCAATTTGAACAATGCAATTTTTAGCGGCGAAAACTATTTGTCGTTGACGGCGACCAACCAATTTGATGGCAGCGCCGGGGCCTCGATTTCATCGCCCTATGCGGACATCAGCCTGGGCGTGACCAACGGTTTTCTGACCATCAGCAATTTGCTCGTGGGTGACCTGCCCAATTGGAACGGAACCATTTGTGCCTGGAGCTCCCGCTGGATTTATGTGGATCCCACCGGCGTGACCAATGATTACCGTGTATTGCTGGTTTCCAACATCTTCGAGCCCACCTCGCCAATCTGGGTTCATAATTTAAGTTTGCATTCCACCAACAGCCTGGTTTTGAGCGACGCCATGAATGTATATGGTTCGTTATATATTGATGCTTCGAGTATGACGCTCACCACGAACATCTTTGGCTTTGGAGCGACCTCGCCAGATGGTCAGTTGGACTGCGATTTTAACGGCGGTCTCAGCCCCACCCAGTTTCCCAATTTACGCTGGTTGACCAACAATGGGGTCATCAGTGCCCCGGGCCAGATTATCCTTACCAACAAGGCTAGTTATGGCGCGGTCATCAATAACGGGGTGATTTCTGGAACGGGAATGACCATATATACCACCAATTTCTTGAATTCCGGCATTATCACCAACCTTAACGGCAATTTAAATATCCAGTCCCAGTCCACCACCTTGTCCAACGGTACCGTCAGTGCGATTGGCAATATTTCCATTACCACGGGCAATTTCCTGGCCACCAGCACGTTGATGCAATGCTACGCCCTCACGTTGAATCCTTCAAATTCATTGACGGACACCGGACCGGGCAATGGCAACATCTGGGTGGTGGGCAGCACCAACGCTACGGGCGGCGGGTTGTCCCTGTTAAATTATCCGGGCAATGGCGATTTGCTAGGCACCACCATCACCAATGTATGTCCCCCGCCCAACAAGACCATTAACAACTATTGGGCCGGCACCAATTACGGAATTTCCACCATAGGATTTAGCAACAATGCCGCCTTGGGCCATTTGATTTTGGATGTCGAGGGAGTAAACAGCAAAATGATCTTTAACGGCACGGGCACCAATAATGCCCTCTATGTGGATTGTCTGGAGTTGACCGGCGAGTTGTCCTACGGCATCACCAACAGCTATGACTTTTCCAAATATCTGTCGGTTAACACCAATCTGGTCATTTACTTCGCCCAGGCGCTTTATAACGGTGTTTCCATTGCCGAACGTATCAATAATGCCAGCCTTACCGGCGGTAAAAATGGTGCCAGCACCAACAACGGGGTCGTGACCCCGGGCCGGTTGCTCTGGGTGCCGGGTTATGCCGGTTATTTTAGTTCCACCAACCTCGTGATTGGCGGAGTCACCAATTCATTTAATGCCGCCTTGGCTGCCAGCCACGACTATGACTCCAATGGCAATGGCACGCCTAATAACCAGGACGCCACGCCGTTCTTTGTGCCACAATTGATGAATTTTACGCTCACGATCACCAACCAACCTTCAAGGCGTTCGGTTCTCACCTTCAATACCGTGCCCTATGCCACGAATTATGTGACATACACGACCAACCTGTTGTCCGGCATCTGGTTGCCCTTCACAAATTTTGCTTCCACCACGGTGACCGGCCCGGCTTATCCCGTCAGTGTATTTGACACTAATGCTACCCGGGGCGTGCGTTTCTACCGGGTGCAGGTCAATCCTTGGCTGCTGAATACTTATTAAGCGCGATAATTAAAAATAAAATGATTTCAAACGCTGAACTGCTGGCGGGCAATTGCCGGTGGCATCGTAAAAATGTTGTGAAAGACACTATGCAAAAATTCGCGGATGGGGGCGGGGACCGCCTTCTTGGGAATGCTGGCTGGATAAAATACGGTTTGTGGCTCGTGCTGGCCGCGCTCATGGTTTCAGCCGGTTGGGCCCAGCCGGCCAATGACATGTTCACCAATGCCATCACCCTCTCGGCCGTTTCCGGGACGGTGACCGGTTCCAATGCGGGCGCCACCTTGGAAACCAATGAACCAACTTACATTACGCTCGATGATTCTGCCTCCGTGGATAAAAGTGTCTGGTATGTTTGGACCCCGGCGTTCACCGGTCCGGCGGAATTTGACACCTTCGGGAGCGGTTTTGATACCGTGCTCACTGTTTACACCACCGGCCCCCTGGGTTTGGCTGATCCCAATCTGACCTTGGTCGCCGCCAATGATGACTATGGCTCCACCAACGCCGCCGCCGAAGACACCAATAATCCTTATGCCAGTCAGGTTTATTTTAATGCCCAGGCCGGAACGACCTACCACATTTCAGTGGATGGCAATTATTACCCTTCCACCACTGATTCGGGCAACTATGTGTTGAACTGGAACTCGACCAACAGTGGTGTGACCTACGTGGCTGGCGTTCCTTCCGGTGCTTTCTCGTTCACCTCCCAGGTGTATCCGGTCAGCGAGCAGGATGCCGAGGCCCGCATTACAGTCACGCGTACCGGAGGATATAATGGCCGCGTGCTCGTGGATTATCTCGTCACCAACATGACGTACCAGGACACTTTCACCACCAACGCCACTCAGTCCAGTTCGTGGCTGGTCGACCTTAACGCCAACGGTGCAACCACTTATTATACCAATACCACCACTGGCACCTATAATAATACCTATCAATATTACGCTTATCAGAATCAAGTGGGCGGATATTACGACTATATCAGTGCCGGCGCCCTGCTGGCACAGACGATTACTGGCACCTATCCTTACCAATTTACCCCTGCCACCACCAATTTCACCGTATTTAATAACACCACTACGGTTGGGTTATATCCGGCCGGTGCCCCGCCCTTCGATTTGGCGGATTTCCCGATCACCTCGACGGTTTATAGCGGGCCGGGCAATCAGACCACCATTTATCAGCTACCCTCGACGGTGATCAGCACGGTGGGCGTTAATTATACCAATACTTTTACCACCAACACCTATGGCACCAATATTGTTACCACCTTTCCTGCGGGTCCGAATCAAATTAATTCCACCATCTATTCTTATAATGTTGTCGCCTACTCCAACTATTTTTCACTTTCAGGTTTGATTGTGGACGGGGCGGTCTATACCTCCAGTCAGATTCAGAGCAACGTCGTATTTTTAGTTGGTACAACTAATTACACCGGGCCTATTTACGTGACCAGCACGGCGGCGCAGACCACCAATTTTGCTTCAGCCTATCCTGTGGGCGCTCCGCCTTATACCTTGACGATCTCTGTCACGAGCGGGGCAACTACTAACCGGACCAGCGCATATACTAACACGGTTTCCACCACCATCATCCAGTCGAATTCGATAACGGCGACGGATCCCGGGGGGGACACCTTTGACACCAATTACTTCGAAACCAACATCTTGGCGGTCTTGGTTAATTCCAACGGCACTTCTTACACCACCAATTACATTTTCGACACGATACTCTATTCAAACTATACCGTCATTGGTGGGATTGTGACGGACGGTGAGTTGACCACCTATACCACTAATTCCGTCAATGTTGATTTGATTTATTATACCGAAACTAATATTTTATACAACCAGAGGCCGGTGACCACATTTACCACGATCGTCACCAATATCCCCTCCTTGGTCGATGGCCTTACCTATTCCCAAAGCGGTCAGTTGGTTTTCTCCAATTACCAGACCAGCGTTGATTTTGAAGTGCCCGTGTATAATTACTCTGGAGTGGGTTATTTAGGCATTACCAACCCGATATATTATTTGCCCGGTTTGTTGGCATTGGCCGTCACCAATGTGGTTTTGGATCCGGATGAATCGCTGGCTTTGGCGCCACCCACCATCAGTCCGACCGGCAGTAACGCGCTCTTAAACATATTGAGCACCACGTTTGTCACCGGTGGCACCGTGCCGCCGGCCGGGTCGGTCGTGAATTTCGAGGAATCTCACTATACCGTGGACAAAGATATCACCCGAGATTGTTGTGATGCTACGGTTTGGGTTCAGCGTTTGGGGACCGACACTGCGGCAGCCAAGGTCAATTACTCAATCGATGAAAACCCGCCTTCCGGGCGTTATGACAATCTCTTTCAGCTCTCCGCCGGATCGGATTATGCCACGCCCAACAGCGATTTTACCCCGGTGAGCGGAACCATATCTTGGGGCAATGGCAATACCGCCCTACAGGCCATCAACATACCCATCCTAAACAACGGTCTGGTGGAGCCCAATGTGGATTTTCTCGTGTATTTGTATCCAAATAATCAACCTGGAACAGCGGTGCTGGGTGAAGTGAGTCAATGCAACGTAACCATTAATTTTGACGATGAAGATAATGGCCAGCAGCCTGCCGGTGCCTTGGACCGGTCTTGGAATCAGGACCGTGTGTTCAATTCCGTTCCCCCGGACCTCACCTATCCCGGCACTTCCGGTGGCAATGGCGGACAGGTCTATGCTGTGGCCGAACAACCCGATGGGAAAACCTTGGTTGCCGGCAACTTCGTCTCCTTTGATTCCAATCCCTACAACCGGATTGTCCGGCTGCTTGCCAATGGGTTTCAGGACACCACCTTCCTGGCGGCACCGAATTCGGGCGCGAATGATTATATTTCCACCATGGCCCTCCAGCCGGATGGTCGGATTGTAATCGGTGGTAATTTCACCTCTTTCAACGGCGTGAACCGGCATCACATTGCCCGTTTAAACACCGATGGCTCCGTGGACACCAATTTCAATCCTGGGCTGGGGGCCAATGCCATCGTATGGTCGCTGTGCGTCCAGACCAACGGCCAGATTATTATCGGCGGTCAATTTACCTCTTATAACGGCACCAATGTCAATGAAGTGGCCCGGTTGAATGCGGACGGATCGTTGGATAACACCTTCTTGGCGGGCAGCAACGATGGTATTGTCAACGCCGTGGCGGTGGATGCCCTCGGTCGGGTGTTGATTGGTGGTACCTTTAACTACGTTGCCGGCGTCAATTCCGGGGGTATTGCCCGGCTCAATGCTTTGGATGGTTCTTTGGACTCATCGTTCAATCCGGGTATTGGCACTTATGATCCCATCACCGGCACGGCGGACCAGGTGGACGCCATCGCCATCCAACCCAATGGTCAGATTCTCATCGGTGGTTCATTGACTGCCTATGATTTGGTTAGTTACAACGGCATCCTTCGGTTGAATCAAGATGCGACCATTGACACCAGCTTTGACCCCGGGATTGGCACCTATAATTCATACACCGGTGTGTCCGATACCATTTATGCCATCACCCTTCAGCCCGATGGCAACATTCTTATCGGTGGCGATTTTCAGCAGTTCAATCAAACCCGGCGCGTGGGTATTGCCCGTTTGTTGAGCTATGGCAGTTTGGACACCAGCTTCATGGACACCGCCTACAATGAATTTGCTGGCATTCCCAACCAATATTTTAATGAAAATGCCGTTAATCCGACCGTGTATCCGGTGAGCAATACTCGCAATTTCGTTCGTACCATTGGATTGGAGTCGACCACAGAAAATGTGATGATTGGCGGCAGTTTCTCCACGGTGGGCGGTGGTTATTACCGTAATGATGTCCATAATCGGAGCAACATTGCCCGGCTGATCGGCGGATCCACCCCTGGGCCCGGCAACATTCAATTGTCCTACAATAACTACAGTGTGGACAAAACGGCCGGCACTCTGTTCGTGTCGCTGGTTCGCACGAATGGCAATTTGGGGGCCGCATCAATTGTCTTCGCCACCAACACCCCTTACAACGGAGCTGGCGTGGCGACGCCCAATGATTTCATATTATCTACCAATTATGACACCCCCACGTGGACGAACATCTGGTCGCTAAATTACACTGCATCCTTCCCGATCTTCCCCGGGGTGACCGGGCCTAATTATGCCACGACTCCTGTCGGGGACGCCAATCCTTATGTTTACCTTTCCATCAGCAACAATCTCAGCAGTCACGGCAATTTGGATGCCGATCTGACGGTTTCCGACCCGATCGGATCGGTTAACTTGGGTGGTGAATATATCGTGGTGGGTGCCGCCCTTGGGAATCTCACCACGTCGCCGCTGACCATCATCGATACGGGCACGCTGCCCGGCAAATTGGGCTTCAGTGCCACGTCTTATTTGGTGTCTGAAAACGCCACGAATGCGGTCATCACGGTCACCCGTACCGGTGGCAGCGACGGCATTGTTCAGGTCAATTACTCCACCGCCAATGGAACCGCCACTTCCGCTAATTACATCCCCGTTAGTGGCACCCTCTATTTCCTGGGCGGCGTTACCAGCCAGACCTTCAACATCCCAATCATTAATAACGGGAATGTGGCTCAGGCGGATAAAACCGTAAATATCAGTTTGTATAACGCCACCGGAGGCAGCCAATTGGGCCTGTCCAGCTCCGTGCTGACGATTATCAGCAGTGCGTATAATCCGGGGCAAATCAACTTCACCCAAACCGGTTATGGCACCAATGAGAATGCCAAAACCGCATGGTTCACCGTCACCCGGCTGGGCGGCAGCACCGGGACAATTCAGGTGACCAATACCGTCACCGCAGGCTCGGCGGTAAATGGTGTTAATTTCACCGGGTCGACCAACGTCTTGTTTTGGAACAGTGGCGATGTTTCCACCCGGACAATCGGCGTTCCGATTTATGATGATGGCGTGGTGACCAGCAATCTCACGATAAACCTAAATCTGTTCGGCTCCGTGGTTAGCTCAAAAAATAATCCGGCGGCATTGGGTGTGTATACTAACTCCACGCTGGTGCTCACCAATGTGGATCAATACGGCACCGTGGAGTTCAGCGCCAGTTCATATTCAGTCAAAGAATATGCAGGTTCCGCGCTCGTGCCCGTGATTCGCACCGGCGGTCTCGCCCAAACCATCCGGGTGGGCTACCAGACGATTGATGGCACGGCGATCAACGGGCAAAATTATATCACCAACTCCGGCATCCTGACCTTCACCAACGGCCAGGTGTGTCAATACATCAGCATTCCCATCATCAATGACGGCTTGGTGGACGGGTTGCTGTCTTTCTCATTGATTCTGACCAATGCTACCCCGACCAATTCCTTGGGGAATCCCAATCTGGCCACTGTATATATCATTGATACGGAAACGGTCGATGAAACCCCCGGTACCCCCGATGTCACATTTTATTCATCCGCCGGTTGTAATAGCAATGTGTATGCCATGGCGCTCCAGCCTAACAATCAGTTGATCGTTGGTGGTGACTTCACCATGGCCAACGGGGTGACGCGGGAACACATTGCCCGGTTGAATTACGACGGCACCTTGGATTCGAGTTTTCTCCTCCCTTATACGACTTCCGGTGCCAACGGCACCATCCGGGCCATTGATGTCATGGCCGATGGCCGGATCGCCATTGGTGGTAATTTCACCACGTTCAACCAGGTGGCCATGAATTACGTAGCGATTCTGAATACTGACGGCAGCTTGGACAGCACCTTCAACCCGGGTTCCGGTGCCGACAACCCCGTCTATGCCGTGGCGGAAACCTTTGTTAATGGCGAGAGCGAATTACTGGTGGCCGGAGCCTTTGCAAATCTGAACGGCACCAGTTACAACGGGGTAGGGTTGCTCGAAGCTGATGGCAATCCTGACCCGAGCTTCAATCCCGGGTTGGGCGCAAACGCCACCGTTTATGCCATGGCGGTGCAAAGTGACGGCAAGATAGTTGTCGGTGGCGATTTCACCTCATATAATGGCGCCACCAACTTTAATCATATCGGACGGCTGAATCCGGACGGCTCCGTGGATCACAACTTTAATGCCATTGGTATTGGGGCCAATGCTTCTGTGCGGGCGATCACGCTGCAGCCGGATGGTAAAATCTTGATCGGCGGATTGTTCACCAACGTAAATGGTGTGGCTCTTAATTACGTCGCCCGTTTGAACACGGATGGTTCCGTGGACCCCGGCTTCCAACCTGGTGTGGGGGCCAATAATCCGGTCTTCAGCATCGGGGTACAAACGGATTCCCGGATTGTGCTCGGCGGTTCCTTCACCAGTTGCAACGGCGTCACCCGCAACGATGTGACGCGTTTGAATCCGGATGGCACGGTTGACCCTACCATCAACTTTGGCCTGGGTGCCAATAACTTCGTCGCCGCCGTGGTCATTCAGGAAGGGACCATTGCCGAATATCCGACCAATGTGCCTGATGAAAAAATCATCATTGCCGGTGGCTTTACCAGTTATAACGGCCAGCCGTTTAATCGCTTGGTCAGGCTTTATGGCGGGGCCATTAGTGGTTCCGGAGCCTTCCAATTCTCCTCCGCCAACTATCAGGTCGACGAGGATGGCACCAACATCATTATCACCGTGGAACGCACCGGTGGCACCAGTGGTACCAATGAAAATTTGTCGGGCGACATTTACGTTCCCTTCGCCACCTCCGATGGTTCCGCCGTGGCCGGGGTGAATTATGGTGCGGTGTCCACCGATCTTGATTTCCCCGAGGGCGAAATCGTCCGTTACATAACCATTCCGGTTTACGATGATGGCGTGGTCACCTCCAATCTGACCGCCAATCTTACTTTGTCCCAACCCTTCACAGCCGGAGACATTGGCAACCAACCCACGGCCTTGTTGACCATCATAAATGATGATAGCGCCATCAGCTTCTCCTCCACCACCTATCAGGTGCCTAAGAATATTGTTAGCGGCGTGGCTGCCATCAATGTCCTCCGGCAGGGCGCCGTTTATGGAACTTCCACGGTGCTCTTCAACACCACCACCACCGGTACAGCGGCCGCCGGCACTGATTATACGCCAGTAAGTAATTTGTTGACCTTCAATCCTGGGGTGTCAAATCTCACGGTGACTGTTCCTATCAATAATAATGGAATTCCTGAGTTGAACCAAACGGTGGGGTTGCAATTGACGGATATCACCGGGTCGGTCCCTTATGACCCGACCAATGCCGTGTTGACCATTATTAATACGGTCAACGCGCCTGGTCAGTTTGAGTTTTCCTCGACGAATTACAACGTCACGGAAGTCGGCGGCGGCGGCTACACCACTGCTTTGATAACCGTGATTCGCACCAACGGTTCCTCCGGCATCGTTTCGGTCACCTACAATACCTTTGATGGCACGGCGTTGAGTGGTTCAAAATATATCGCCACCAATGGTAACTTGACCTTTGGGGATGGCCAGACCAGCCAGAGTTTCGCCGTGCCGATTGTGAACACTGCCACCGCCGAGGGAACAGAATATTTCAGCGTGGCGCTATCCAATCCCACCGGCAACGCCGGTTTGGCCATTCCGACCAACGCCACGGTTTCCATTTATAACACCAATACCGGCATCGCGTTCCTGTCCTCCACTAACTCGTTCACTGAGCCGAGTAATTCTGTGCCCGGAACGGTTAACTTGACCGTGCTCCGGTTGAACAATACCAACGGGGTGACGACCGTTTACTACTCCACCACCAACGGCTCGGCGGTCGCCGGTACCAATTTTGTGGGTGTCACCAATGCTGTGCTCACCTTTGCGCCGGGCATATCGCAGACCAACATCACCCTCACGACCTTGCATGACCCGCAGGCCGGCAGAAGTTTGGACTTGGATTTCACCGTGGGTCTTTCGAATCCCAGTGCGGGCGCCCAGTTGACTGCCCCCACCGTGACCACCGTCACCGATCTGGATTCTGACAACCAATTATATTTCTATTTCGCCACCGACAGCGTGTTTGAGGATGCCGGATATGAGTATTTATATGTCGTTTGCTCAAATCCTGGCGTGGAGCCGGTGAGCGTCAGTTACGCCACCAGTGACGGCTCGGCTCTGGCGGGTGTGGATTACATCGCCACCAGCGGAACGGTAACCTTCACCAACGGTGAGTTCTTCAATCTGATTGCGGTGCCCATTATCCCGAATAACTTGGTGGAAAGTAACAAGCAATTTTCTGTCAATTTGTTTAATCCCTCGTCGCTTGCCGTCCTGCCTGGCGGCACGAATTTTCCCAGCACCGAGACCATTACCATTATCAATACCAACACTCCTTATGGTTTAAGTTTTGCCACCCCGGCGCCCCTGAGTGGTGATTGGGGCAGCGCCACGGTCGACAACTCCCTCAGCGTGCCTGAAACCGGCGATCCCACCATTGCCGGCAATCCGCCCACGGCTCCGGTCTGGTTCCGGTGGACCGCTCCAGCGGATGGTGAGGTGACTTTGGACACCATTGGCAGTCTGGGTACCAACGGCATGAAATTGGATACTGTGTTGGGCGTCTACACCGGCACCAGTCTGAACGCCTTGAACCAGGTGGCAGTTAATGATGATTTGTATCCATATGTGCCCCAGTTGTCTGTAGGCCAGTACAACTTGGATGCTCAGAATATATATAATCCCGCTTCCACGCTGATCCCGCTTTCGCTCACGAATTTTGGCATAATATATCCGCCGCTCACCTCCGTTGAAGCGGATGCCTATCAACCCTATGGCGGGCCCAGCGGTCTTCGCTTTAACGCCAAGGCTGGCGTGACCTACCTCATTGCCGCCGATACCAAGTATTTTTCATATTATTATCAAGGTTATCCCTACCTAGGTTTGCAATATGCGTTCAATGCCACTGGTCCGATCACTTTGAATTGGGCTTACCATCCCTCCGGCGTATTCCGTTTTGCCACCGAACGGATGGACCTGACCGGCCTTAACACGTCCAATGGCATCCCTCCCCTGCTGTATGAATGCGCTGAAACTGAGTCTTCCGAAAGACTCGTCGGCCCGATTAACGCCAATCAATACGATACCACTCATGGCAGTTATTATGATCCCAATGTTTACGGCATGCTGGTGACGGTCACGCGCGTGGGCGGGTCCTCGGGCCGTGTCACCGTGGACTATGCCACGGAGAACATCGATCCTTCCGTGCTCACGAATGGCGATATTCCCGCCGTTGCCGAGAACTTTAATCCCACTAATCTTACCGTTGCCACCTACGATTACATTCCCGTCAGTGGCACTTTGACCTTTGATGATTTTGAAATGAGCAAGACCATCTACATTCCGATCATCGATGACCTTGGTCTTCCACGGCCCAACCGTGATTTTAACGTAGTGCTGTCCAATCCCCAGTTGGATCCGCTGGAAACGGGTGACGTGTCTGCGCCTCGGGTGGACCCGGTTTTCGGCTCCGCCTTGTGCCGGATATTGGATTGTGATACGGATCCTCTGGAAGGTGGCGCCACCCAGGTGGTGACGACCAACCTCATTTTTGGCACCACCAATGTCATCTACACCACCAACACGGTGTTGAATCTGACCCCGACCAACTCCGTCTTCAATTTCTCGAAGGCGAATTATCGGGTGCCGCGTGATATATCACAATGGTCTGCCGGAACACCGGTGACAGTGTATGTCAATCGCACGGGTGGCGATTTAAATACAGCATATACGCTTCATTATCGGATTGATGGGGACTTTTTGGACAATGGCAGTGGCGATGATGTGAATAATGAGTTCCCCTTGCAACCCGGCTCGGACTATGCCGTGCCCACCCCGGCGGGTGCCGATGGTATTGCGGGCATCACCTCCGACTTTGCTGGCGTGGGTGGCGACAGCGGCACCATCACCTTTGCGGCAAAAAAGGACATCTCCCAGCCGATTCATTTTACGGTTGCCGACAACAACCTCCCCGAATTTAACAAGGATATTCATATCACCTTGTTTGCCGAGGATAAGGATGGCAACCCCTATCAGGTTGGCATGGTCGCTGAATGTAACGTCACCATTCTTTTCGACGATTTGGCGCCTCCGGCCGGGTCTGTGGATCAATTCTACAACCAAGATTTTGCGGCGGACTATGTGTCGGCCAGCAAGGGCTTCTTGAATGGTTCCACGGTGGCGGTTCCCGGCACTGAACTGGACAGCGAAGTATATAGTGTGGCGGTGTTGCCCAACAACGGCATCACGGCGGGAAATCAATCGCTCATCGCCGGCGCCTTTACTACCTACGAAGATCAGAATAACACCTATACCGTCAATGGCCTTGCCCGTTTGAATTATGATGGGACATTGGATACGACCTTTAATCCAGGTTCAGGCGTCAATGTCTACCCGGGCGGTCAGTTCATTCACGTCGTTCAACTCACTGCCGCCAATCAAATTTTGATTGCGGGTGACTTTGATTCCTATAATGGCATCCAGCGCAACTGCCTCGCCCGGTTGAATCCAGACGGTTCCATCGACACCACCTTCAATCCGGGATCCGGCGCCAATGGCACGGTGTGGGCCATGGCGCAACAGGCCAATGGCCAGGTGATTATTGGCGGTGATTTCACCGCCTATAATAATACCCCGGCCCTGCACATTGCCCGGATCAACACCGATGGGACGCTGGACACCACTTTTAATGGCGGGACGAATTTGAATGGTTCGGTCTATGCCGTTTCCGTGGAGAATGACAATAACGCCGTGGTGGTTGGTGGCGCCTTTAAATCCGTGGGCGGTCGCGGCGGTCAAAGCTACATCTGCCGGCTGAATACCGATGGTTCGTTGGATACGACCTTCAACACCATCACCGGACCCAATGCTCCGGTCCGCACGCTGGTCCTTGAACCGGATAATGAGGTCCTGGCTGGCGGTGATTTCACCCAGGTGGCCGGTCAAACTGACAATCACATAGTCCTCTTTAATATTAATGGCTCGTTGGATTCAAGCTTCAATGCCGGCTCCGGTACCGACGGTACGGTGTACAACCTTAATTATTACGGCTCAACCACTTATAATACGACCATTGTCACCAATACCGTCACCGGCATTATCACCACCAACACGACTGTTTCGACCACCAACTCCATTTATGTGGGCGGCGCGTTCACCACCTTCAATGGCACGCGTCGTGCCGGGTTTGCTCGTTTATATGCGGATGGTTCAGTGGACACCACCTTCTTGGACACCGCTTATAACCAGTTCGCCGGGTTGCCGCGGATATTCTTTGGCGACGCGCCCGGTACGGTGTATTCCTCCGGCGTGCAGGATGACGGTAACATCTTGATTGTCGGCTCGTTCCAAACCGTGGGCGGTGGCGCGGCTGATAAAAATTGTCTTAACAGCTTGGATGATGAGCGCGTGATTACGGAGAGTTTTGCCGATCCCTATTTGTGGGTTTCCGAGGGCGGCTCAACGATCGAGCCCAAATCCCGCGATGGCGTCCGGGTGCATAGCGATGTCGCGCGTCTGGTTGGCGGGGCGACCCCCGGGCCCGGCAACATCGGCATGGTGTACCCCAGCTATACAGTGAATAAAACTCAGGCTTCCGAACCTATTACCTTGATTCGTACGAACGGCACCTTGGGCTATGCCTCGGCCAACTTCACCGTGGTGCCGGGTCTGGCCCGGAGCGGTTCGGATTATACCTACGATGGCTTGGCTCCGGTTTATCCCATCGAATGGGAATACTTTGGACCCAGTCGCATGCATTCTGACGGTCTCTATGGCGGAAATGGCCTCATGCTAGATCCGTTTGGCAGGCTCTGGAAATTTGGCACGACCGGTCCGTCTTCCATTAATATCAACATTATTAATGACAAGGCTGTGGCCGGTAACTTGGATGCCACCTTGCAACTGGCCAATCCGGCCGGGGTCGATCAATTCTATCTGGGCGGTGAAAACATACCGGTGGGCGTTGCGCTCGGTGAATCCGTGGCTCCGCTGACGTTGGTCGACAATAGCCACCAGGATGGTGTATTCGGCTTTGCCAGCAGCAGCTATACTGCCACCGGTTCATCCATCTCCGTGGGCCTGCAGCGCACCAACAGTTCCATCGGCACAGTGGAGGTGTTTTATGAAACGCTTACCAACGGCAGCACTGCCGTGGCTGGCACGGATTACCGGGCCACCAACGGCCTGGTGATCTTCAACCCCAGCCAGACGATTAGTTCCTTCCCGGTCACCATTCTGGAAAACAGTTACATTTCCAGCACCGAGAAAACCGTCAACTTGGAACTGAATAAAATCCAGGATTTGAGCAGCGGCAACGCCTCGCTGGGCCAGACCAACGCCGTGATTCGGATCATTAATCCGAATTACCAGGGCTACCTCGGCTTCTCCGCTGCCGCCTATTCCACAAATTTAAACGCCGGCGCGATCAGCTTCACCATCAACCGTACGGTGGGCAGCAAGGGCACGTTGACCATCCAATATGCCACCACCAACGGCACGGCGCTCAACGGCGTCGATTACGTGGGCACCACCAATACCCTGTTGTGGAATAATGGTGATGTCACCCCGCGGACCGTCTCCATTCCGCTGCTTGCCAGCAGTGCGGTCGGGTCGGCCAAACAATTTGGTGCTTATCTGTTCAACCCGACCCTGAACTACACCAACTGGCCGTCGCTCATGGGCGTCATCTCCAACACGACCCTGACCATCAATAATAACAATAGTTTTGGCGTCTTCCAGTTCAGCGCCCCGCAATATCTGGTGAATGAAGATGGTGGGTATGCCACCATAACTGTCACCCGAACCGGTTCCGCCTTGGGCACGGCCACCGTGGCCTATAGTACTCAGGATGGTGCCGCCGTGGCTGGTGTCAATTATGTCCCCGTCACCAATGTCCTGACGTTTGGCCCCGGCCAGTTGAGCTGCAGCTTCAATGTCACCATCCTGCCCCAGAACACCCAGACATTGCCGCCCTCCGCCTTCTTCTTCAACGTGGCCCTGTCCAATCCCAATCCGGTGCCCGGTGCCGGGCTGGGTTCACTGACCAATTCAACCGTTAATATCGTGGCCTCGGCGGCCTACAATCAGCCCCCCGGTAATCTGGATCCCACCTTTGATCCGGCCGTCAACTTTAACGGCAACGTCCTGAGCCTGGCACTCCAGTCCAACGGCCAGATTGTTGCCGGCGGCGTCTTTACCTCCGTCGATGGCGCCAATTTGAACCACGTCGCCCGCCTGAACACAGATGGCACCTTGGATACCAGCTTTATGTACGATCTGGCCGGTGCCAATGACGATGTCAATGCCGTGTTGAGTCAGACGGATGACCGCATCCTTATCGGCGGTGCCTTCGGCGCGGTCAATGGCAGCGTGTTCAACCATGTCGCCCGCCTTATGACGGACGGCACCGTTGACACTAGCTTCCAACCCGGTTCCGGAGCCGATAATGCCGTATATGCCCTCGCGGAAACCTTCCAGAATGGTTCGCGCGAATTGTATGTCGGCGGCGCCTTCAGTGCCTTCGATGGATTTTTATCCCCCGGAATTGTCCGCCTGAATAATTATGGTTCCGTGGATCCCTCCTTCGCCACCGGTCTGGGTGCCAATGGTGCTGTCTATGCTGTTGCCGCCTATCCTACCAATGCGGTTTACAATAACGGCGGCGTACTTGTGGGCGGGACATTCACGAACTTCGAAAATGTCGTCGTCGGTAATCTCGTGCGCCTGAATCTGAACGGCTCGGTGGACACCAACTTCAGCCTGAACCTTCTGGCCAACAACACCGTGCGCGCCATTGCCATCCAGTCGGACGGCAAAATCCTGATCGGTGGCGACTTTACCAATGTTGACGGCCAGACCGCCAACCACCTCGCCCGACTTACCACCAACGGCCTGTTGGACGTCTCCTTTGCCACCAATCTGCTTTCCGGGTTCAACGGCACTGTGGATGCCATCGCCATTCAGCCCGATAACCGGATTGCCGTCTCCGGTCAGTTTAACAATGCCAACGGCGTCAACCGCAATGACATCACTCGGCTCCTGCCGAACGGTTCGGTGGACACCACCATCAATTTCGGCGACGGTGCCAATGGCGCCGTGGATACGCTGCTGATCCAGCCGACCAATGACTTCTTGGTTATCGGTGGTGCCTTCACCGAATTTGAGGACCAGCCGCTGCAATACATCGCCCGGCTCAATGGTGGCTCCGAGGTCGGCTCCGGCCAGTTCATCTTCAACATGGCCAGCTATCAGATCGATGAAAATGGCGGTTTTGCCACCATCACCATCGTACGTACCGGCGGCAGCAGCGGCACCAACTCGGTGACCTTCTCCACCAGCGACCTCACGGCCGCCAACGGGATAAATTATCAGGGATCGACGAACATCCTGACCTTTGTTCCGGGCCAGGTGTTCCAGACGATATATATCCCGGTCATGAATGACGGGAACGTTGACCCGAACCTTATCGTGAACCTCACGCTGTCCAATCCGACCTCCCCGGCCGGCTTGGGCGATCAGGCTACGGCACAACTGACCATCATCAACGACAACGCAGGGGTGAGTTTCTCGGCGGCCAACTATTCCGTCCCCAAGAATACCGTGAATGGTGTTGCCAACATTGATCTCATCCGCGTCGGCACCACCAGCGGCGCCTGCACGGTGAACTTCTCCACTGTCACCAACGGCACGGCGATCGCCGGGGTGGACTTCTATCCCACCAATGTCGCCGTGGTCTTTAATCCGGGCGACACTCAGGAAGTGGTGCAGGTTCAGATCATTGACAATGCCATTCCTGAAGGTCAACGCACATTGGGCTTGTCGCTGACCAATGCCACCGGCGTGACCCTGGCCGGCCAGACCAACGCCGTCCTGACCATCATTGACACCGTGGACGCCCCGGGCCAGCTCTACTTCGCCACCAACAGCTACACGGTGTTAAAAGCCAATGGCAACGCCTATCTCACCGTGTTGCGCACCAATGGCTACACCGGCAACATCTCAGTCGGTTATACCACGGTCGCCGGCACCGCCTCACCGGGCCTGAATTACCTCACCTCCAGCGGTACCCTCAGCCTGAATGACGGTGTGGCCAGTGGTCAGATCGCGATTCCTCTGGTGGACAACTCCTTGGTGCAGGGCACCGTTAACTTCTCTGTCTATCTTTACAACCCGTCTGGCGGGGCTACGCTGATCGCGCCCACCAACACCACCGTTAATATCGTGGACCATAATGAAGGTGTGGACTTCGAGTATAGCACCAATTACACCATTGAGAGCAGCGGGGCCGCCGTGGTCTTTGTCCAGCGCGTTGGCGCCACCAATGACGGCTTCACCGTCAACTATAACACCTACAGCATTACAGCGGCTCCCAACGTCAATTACACCCCCGTTTCGGGCACCCTGACTTTCCAACCCGGCCAGTCGCTGGAGGCCATTTCCGTCCCGGTCATCTACGATCCGGCCGTCACTGGCGATCTGTTGTTCGGAGTCAGGCTCCTGAACTCCACCGGCGGGGTCGATGTGGTGGCCCCCACCAACTCCATCGTTGTCATTCATGATGCCGACGCCGGCCTGAGCTTTACCAATGCCAACACCAGCGTGCTGAAGAATGCCGGCAGTGTCACTTTGGCCGTGGTCTGTTCCAATCCCGCAGTCGAACCTATCGTTGTGGACTCCAACACCGTTCCGTTGGAGGTTAATTACTACACCACCAACCTCTCCGCCACGGCCGGCATTGATTACACGGCCGTGAATGGCACGCTCGTCTTCACCAACGGTATCGGCACGAACTTCATCACCGTGCCTATCATCAACAGCGGCGTCTTGGGTAGCAATCTCACCTTCAATGTTGTGCTGGCCAGCCCCACGTCTCCCGGCCAGCTCATCGCCCCGAGCACCGAGACGGTTAACATTATAAATGTCAATTCCGGCTTGGAATTCTCCAGCCCCACCTACACCGTGCTCAAGACCGGTGTTCAGGCCACGATCAATGTCATCCGCACCGGTTATGCCGGCAATGCCGTCTCCGTCAACTACACCACCACCAACGGCACGGCCGTCGGCGGCATCAATTATCTCCCGGAAGCCGGCACGCTTTACTTCACCAACGGCCAGTCCAGCAGCTCATTCAGTGTGCCGATTATTTCCAGCACATTGGTCCAGCCGGATTTGACCGTCCTCCTGCAATTATCCGACGCCACCAATGCCACCCTCGTCTATCCAAGTTTTGCCACCTTGACCATCATTGACCTCACCGGCAGTTTTGTAGTGCCCTCCGGCGCTGTGCTGGTGACCAACCAATTGCCTACCAACACCATCGCCGGCTCTGCTTACACCGGCGAACCTTACGCCCTAACCTACACGCATGGCAGCTTCAATGGCTTCCCCGGCATTATTTACCCGGGCCTTACCAATACCCTTAATTTTGCCTTCCGCGCCAGTTCCGGCACCAACGTGGGCAATCTCATCGCCACGCTGCTGCCCACCAACGGAATCACCCAGCCCAGTGGCACCCAGGATTACGGGCCCCTGGTGGTCGGCGGTCCCTCCGTTTCCCGTCCGTTCACCTTTACAGCCAGCGGCACCAACGGCCAGCTCATTGTGGCCACCTTCTCCTTGGTCGATGGTTCGAAGAGCATAGGTACGAACACCTTTACCTTCACCCTGGGCACTTGGACGGCGGTCTACTCCAACTCCGCGCCCATTGTCATCAATGACATGACCCAATCCAGCGTGTATCCTGCGCCGGCCAGTCCGTATCCGTCCATCATCAATGTCAGCGGCCTGGGCGGGTCCGTCCTCAAGTCCGTGGTCATCCTCACCAACCTGTCACATTCTGAACCCGGTGCCATTCAAGCCCTCGTCGTTGCCCCTGACCAGCAGAATACAGTGATCATGGCCGGTGCCGGTGCTGGCAACAATATTAACAACAAAACCCTGATCTTTGACGATGCTGTGGCCGATGGCGTGACCAACCGACTCACGCAATATGGCACCATCACCAACGGAATCTACCGTTCCACGCAATACGCAAACCCCGTATTCCATTAAGCTTATGCGCAATCATCAATCTATAACGTGTTTTCGTCCGACCGGTCTCGGCGGGCGGCCGGTTCTGTTGAGCGCCCTCCATGGCTGAGAATTTTATGAGGAATTTTTTAATGAACAAAAGTCTCCTGCTGATCGGTCTGGGCCTGCTCTTGGTCCGGCCGGCGCCCGTTCTGTTGGCGGCGGATGCAAATGTGGTCTCCTTGACCGGTCATGTCCCCGCCGCTCTCGCCCACATGCAGTCCAACGGCCATCTGGCGGACACTAATCTTGACCTGGCCATCGGTCTTCCGTTGCGCAACCGCGAGGTGCTCACCAATTTGCTCGAGCAAATCACGGATCCGCATAGCAGCATTTACCACAAGTTTCTCAACCCCGGCCAGTTCGCCAACCTGTTTGGACCCTCCGACGCCGACTATCAAGCCGTTGCTGACTTTGCCACCGCCCACGGCCTCAAGGTCACTCGGACCTACCCCAACCACCTCCTCTTGGATGTGAGCGGCCGGTCATCGGACATTGAAAAGGCGTTTAATATCTCGCTCAATACCTACCAGCATCCGACCGAGAAACGCAACTTTTTTGCCCCGAGCACCGAACCATCCGTGCCCTCCAATTTGAAAATTCAGGACATCAGCGGCCTCAATAACATCGGTCACGCCCGTCCGAAATTGCTCACTCGCCGGCCCGGAGCCATGACTAATTTGCTCTCCAAGGCGTTCGGCAAGGCTCATCCGCAAGTTGGTTCGGGCCCGTTTGGCTTGTACATGGGCAATGATTTCCGCAATGCCTATGCGACCGGCGCACCCCAGACCGGCGCCGGCCAGACCATCGCCATGGTCGAATTTGATGGCTATAATCTGAGTGACATCCAGGAGTATGAAACCCTTGCTGGCCGCACCAATGTCCCCCTGTCAAATGTCCTGCTCGATGGCTTTAATGGCCAGCCGACCGGCGATGGCAACGAAGTTGAAGTCTCCTTGGACATCGAAATGGCCATCGCCATGGCCCCCGCTTTGGCTGATGTGGTCGTCTACGAAGCGCCCGACACTTCCCCGCAAAACGACGTTTTGAACCGCATCGCCTCGGATGACACCGCCAGCCAGATAAGTTGTTCCTGGGGTTTCCCCGGCGGTCCCTCCACCACGACCGACGCCATTTTCCAGCAGATGGCCCTGCAGGGGCAGACGTTCTTGACCGCCGCCGGTGATTATGATGCCTACCCGGCCGGCACCGTGGACAGTCCCTTTGGTCAGGGCGCCCCGGCCGATGATCCCTATGTCACCTCCGTCGGCGGTACCACCCTCACCATGGACCCGACCTCCACCATCCGGGTTTCCGAAACCGTTTGGAACTGGCTGACCGAATACGGCATCGATGGCATTGGCAGCAGCGGCGGCATCAGCACCTACTACGCCATACCTTTCTGGCAGACCAACGTCAGCATGACCGTCTGTCAAGGGTCCGTCACCAATCGCAATTTCCCCGATGTCGCCATGACGGCGGACAACATTCTCGTCATTGCGGACGGCGGTCTGGAATACGACGAGGCCGGCACCAGTTGTGCCACCCCTTTGTGGGCGGCCTTTGTCGCCTTGGTCAACCAGCAGGAGGCCAGTTTCTCCAACCCACCGATTGGGTTCATCAACCCGGCCCTCTATGCCATCGGCCATAACCCGCTCATTTATACCAACTGTTTTAATGATATCACCAATGGCAACAACGAGTGGAGCGGCAGTCCCACTCTGTTCACTGCCGTGACCAACTATGACCTGTGCACCGGTTTGGGAACGCCCAACGGCACCAATTTGATTAATGCCTTGGTTTCGGGTCCGGTTTATATCTTCCATGTCTCTCCTCCTCCGCCCGTTTACGGTACGAATTTGAACAGTGTCAATGGCACCACCCCGGACGGACCTTGGTATTTGTTCATTCAGGACAATGACACCCTCAACTCGGGCGTCATTAATAACGGCTGGAATTTGGCCCTGACCTTGGGCAACCCCGTTGGCGCGGAAGCCGATCTCGGGCTCTCCCTCGCGGCCTCCGCCACCAATGTCTGGCCAGGCAGCAATGTGATCTATTACCTCACCATCACCAATTATGGCGGCCTCTCCACCGCCACCAATGTGGTGGTTCAGGACAACTTGCCCACCGATGCCACCTTGTTGTCGAGCAATGCCTCGCTGGGTACCGTCACCCTCCGCGGCAGCGTCGTATATTGGGCCTTGGGCAATCTTATCACCAATGCCGGCGGGTCCTTGGCCTTGACCGTCCGGACCGCCAATACCACCGAAAACATTCTCAATTACGCCCTCGCAACGGAGAATACGCCCGATCCCAATTCCGACGACGGCTCCGCCTACCTGTATGTCAATGTCGGCTATCCGTCCGCGCCGCAGTTAACCCCCAATTACACCCTCACCAATGGCGTCTTTAAACTCACCGTGAACTCCGAGGCCGCCTCGACCATCATCCAGGCTTCCACCAACCTCGTGAATTGGGTGCCCATCTGGACCAACAGCGCCTCCGTTTTCACCTTCACGGACTCCAATCGGATGAGCTTCCGCTACCGCTTCTTCCGTGCCGTCGCCGCTCCCTGACCTGGCCATTTATTCATGAAGGTTTGCGGCCTAACTGGTGGCGTGGGCATGGGCAAAACGACCGTTGCTCAACTGCTCGCTGACCGGGGCCTCAAGGTGATTGATGCCGATAATCTGGCCCGCCAGTTGGTGCAGCCCGGGCAGCCGGCCCTTCAGGAAATTAAAACCACCTTCGGTGACCTCGTCATCGCCGCCGACGGCCGGCTCCGGCGCGATGAACTCGCTCAAATAGTATTTGCCGATGCCGCCGCCCTGTTGAAACTTGAGGCCATTTTGCACCCCCGCATTCGCGACGCCTGGCTCGCCCAGATTGAAACCTGGCGCAGGGCAGGGGTCCCGCTGGCCGTGGTGGTCATCCCCCTGCTATATGAAACCAAGGCGGAACCTCATTTCGATAAGATCGTCTGCACCGCCTGTCTGCCGCCCACTCAATCAGAACGGCTGCTGGCCCGCGGTTGGACGCCGCCCCACATCGACCGCCGCCTCGCCGCCCAGTGGCCGGTTGATAAAAAAATCACCCGCTCAAATTATGTCCTTTGGACCGAGGGCGGTCTGGACAGCTTGGCCCGGCAGGTCGACCTGCTGTTGCCAAAGCTTGGGTGACGTTCCCCAGTCCCTCCCCGGGGCCCAATTTTTCTCCCAGTTTTTTGCAAGAACTGTTTCCTTTACTGAAAACTTTGGGTAAGTTGGCCAAGGATGATTCTCAAACCAGACGAATTGCGCAGTCTAGTGGAAGTCAGACACTCCTCGCCGCACACGTTGCTCGGCATGCACCCGCTCGGCGATGGCACCGGATTGGTCGTCCGTGTGTACCGGCCTGACGCCGCCAAGGTTGAGATCCACCCCACCCACGAAAAGGACAAGCCCGCATTCCCGCTCAAGCGCATTCATGATAGCGGTATCTTTGAGGGTGTCACCAACGCCGCCGTCCGGGTGTATGCCTACGACCTGGTCATCACCAATCATCAGGGCCATACCTGGCACACCCGCGACGCCTATTCCTTTTTGCCCACGCTCGGAGAATCTGATCTTTATCTCTTCGGCAAGGGCGATGAACGACTCATCTACGACAAGCTCGGCACCCATCTCCGCGTCATCGATGGCGTGCCCGGCACCAGCTTTGCTGTCTGGGCGCCTAACGCCCGGCGCATCAGCGTCGTCGGCGATTTCAACCAGTGGGACGGCCGGGTGCATGCCCTCCGCCTGCTCGGGGCCTCCGGCGTTTGGGAAATCTTCATCCCCGGTGTCGGCCTCGGCGCCCATTACAAGTTTGAGATCCGTGATGCCTACGATGTCATCAAGCTGAAAACCGATCCCTACGGCTTCTTCTTTGAGACCGCCCCAAAAAATGCGGCCATCATATGGGACACGAAAAAATTTACCTGGACCGATTCCGCCTGGCTCAAGCGCCGCCGGCAATACGACCCGCTCCGCTCACCCGTGAGCGCCTATGAGGTCCACCTGGGCTCCTGGCAAAAGAAATCCGCCGCCGAATCTTGGAGCTATCGCGAACTGGCCGTTCCGCTTGTGGAATACGTCCGCCGCCTCGGGTTCACCCATGTGGAGTTCATGCCCGTCGCCGAGCATGCCTATTATCCGTCCTGGGGCTATCAGGTCACCGGCTTCTTCGCGCCCACCAGCCGCTATGGCACCCCCGATGATTTTCAATTTCTCGTCAATGCCCTCCATGAGGCCGGCATCGGCGTGATCATCGACTGGGTTCCCGCCCATTTCCCGCGCGACGACTGGGCGCTGGCGCGCTTTGACGGCACCGCCCTCTATGAGCATGAGGACCCTCGCAAAGGCTCGCATCAGGACTGGGGCACCCTCATCTTCAATTTCGGCCGGACCGAGGTCATCAATTTTCTTGTTGCCAACGCCCTCTTTTGGTGCGAACGCTTCCACATCGACGGACTCCGAGTGGACGCCGTTGCCTCCATGCTCTATCTGGATTACTCGCGCAAGGAAGGACAGTGGATACCCAATCAATACGGTGGCCGGGAAAATCTCGAGGCCATCGAGTTTCTCAAAAAATTCAATTATCTCACCCACACCGAACATCCTGGCGTGATGACCATTGCCGAGGAATCCACCGCCTGGCCGCTCGTCACCCGCCCGCCTGAAGTGGGCGGCCTCGGCTTTTCTCTGAAATGGAACATGGGCTGGATGCACGACACGCTCGGCTACTTCAAGCGCGAACCCATCCACCGCAAATTTCACCAGCATGAGCTCACCTTCGCCATGCTCTATCACCATAACGAAAACTTTGTCCTGCCGCTCTCCCACGACGAAGTGGTCCACGGCAAGTCCTCCCTCCTCGGGCGCATGCCCGGTGATGAATGGCAGAAATTTGCCAACCTGCGCACCTTGTTCGGATATCAATGGCTTTTCCCCGGCAAAAAACTCCTGTTCATGGGCGGCGAATTCGGTCAGCCCACCGAATGGAATGAGAACGGCCAGTTGGATTGGAACCTCCTCAAAACCGGCCCCTACCACCTCGGCCTGCAAAAATTTGTCGCCGATTTGAACCGCCTCTATGCCGCGTCCCCCGCGCTGTGGCAGGCGGATTATGATCACGCCGGCTTTTACTGGATCAATTGCAACGACCGCGAGAACAGCGTGCTCTCCTTCATCCGGCAGACCGCCGATGGCTCGCGTCAGATGGCCGTCATCATGAACCTCACCCCCGTGCCCCGGGCCAACTATCGCGTCGGCCTGCCCCGGGCCGGCAAATGGGCCGAAGTATTGAACAGCGATGCCGCCATTTTCGGCGGCAGCAATCTGGGCAATCTCGGCGGCGTCACCGCCCAAGGCTTTCCTCTCCACAACCAGCCCTGTTCCGCCGACTTTTTCCTCCCGCCCCTGAGCGTGATCGCGTTTCAGCCGGCATAGGGCGGTGATCATTTATGAACCTCATCTATGATTTGGAACGATTGGGCCGGCTCCGCAAAGACGGAACATTGAGTGAGGGTGAGTTTACGCTGGCGAAGGCCATGGTGTTGAATCAGCCGGATGATGGGGAGCCAGCATCGCCGGCCAATCCGTTTTGCGAAGCCTTCAACCGAAATAAGACAGCCCGGAAAATGACCGCCGTGGTTGTGGTGATAATATTTCTTATCATCTTCGAGTATCTGCGCGCTTACTCCAAATGAAGCAGATCTCGCGAGGTGTTCAGCAATTCTTACCCGCATGCCAGCCTTGTGACCCGTTCCTGCAATTGATTTTGCCAGCGGTTGAAATAGCCCAACAACCGGTATAGCTCCTCCAGGCCATTGAGCGTGGCCACCTTCCGCTCCAGATTCAACCACGCCGCATCCAACTGCTCCAGCCGGGCGTCCAATTGACCGTGCAGATCTCCCAACTTTTGTTGCCAGCCATTCAGCCGCTCAATCCAATCCTGCGCCCGTTCAAACCACTGGATCTTCAACAGCGGCGAGGAAACCTTTTCCCTCTCCAGCAGAAACGTGTCCGCCTCCCGGCACACCCCGGCGATGCCCGCAAACAAGTCCGCCAGGGCAGGGGGGATGGTCTGAATGTCCGCCGGTTTGGCGCCCCGTTCCAATTCCAGCAGATGCAGCAGCCGGGATTTAGGTTCTGTCAGACAATGAAATGCCGCATTCAATTCGGCGTAACGCCGGTTGGCGGCCGCTTGTTCCTCTGCCGGGGCATTATGCGTCCGGTCCGGATGCCAGTCGGCGGCCAGGGTGAGAAACGTCTGCCGGAGCCGGTCAGGGTCCAGCCGGGGACGGCGGGTCTCGTTGAGCAGGCTGAAATAATCCGTCACGCCGTGAAACTTTCGCCGCAGGAACAGCTCGTGGCTGCATTGGGGTTTTTCACCTTGAAGCCGCCTTCGAGCGTGCTGACGTAATCCAGCTCGCTGCCGGTCACATAAAGCGCGCTCTTCGGGTCCACCACCACGCGCACCCCGGCGCTCTCCACCAGAATGTCCCGGCTCGCCGGACCATCCTGCAAATCCATCTTGTATTGCAGGCCTGAACAGCCGCCGCCCACCACGGCCACCCGCAGCACGCCATGGGGCCGGCCCTGCTTGGTGAGCAGCGTCGAAACCTTCAACGCCGCATTTGCGGTGAGCTTGACCAGCCGTTCGTCCCCGACGCGAAACGCCGGGGCGGTGGTGGTTTTGGTGGTGATGCCTGCAATCATACGACCTAATCACCTTAATCGCAGGTGTTCATCCCGTCAATGGCGGTTTTCCACCTTTCCGTGTCCGGGTCTTGACTCCAGTTTATTAAACCGGATAGTTCTCACCCAGACCCGGCGTCCGGTCATCCCTGATCAATGCCACAATCTTGCTGGCGGCGACGGCCGGGACTGTGATGCGGTCGGCATGGGAGCTGATTGTCTCGCGCAACCGTTCATCCCATTGACGGGTCAACTGAGTATCCATGTAACCGGGCGAAACGCTTAATATTTTTAAACCGCGGGGGGCATGCTCGGCGGCCAGGGCGAGCGTAAATCCACGGAGGGCGTGTTTGGCGGTGGCGTAGGCGGCAAAACCTTTGGGCGCGGCCCCCTCGATCGCCGAGCTTAAAACGGTGACGATCACCCCGGTCTTTTTCTTTATCATCAACCGGATCAGGGGTTGCGAACACTCCCACACACCCCGGACCGCGACCGCGAAATTATTTTCAAAATCCCGCCAGGTCAGTTGGTGCATCGGCATCGGGGTGAAGGCGGCGCAGGCATTATGCACCAGGACTAGTTGATCTGCCTTCTGAATTTCCGGCCGGCTCCACAGCGTCGGATCCGCCGAACAAATGTCGTGTTTCAGCGAAATGCCGACCAGCCCGGATTCGCCAAGGAGGGCGTCAAATTCCTGTGCCGCAGACATGTCGCCGGCATACAAGGCCACCACAAAGCAACCTTGGCGGGCTAATGCCAGGGCGATTTCGCGGCCGAGCCCCTTGGTGCCGCCGGTGATGATGGCCGTCGTTTTCATGCTTCCTCGTTGACCATTACTTGGATGCGGCCCCGGGCCGCCAGATGGTTTTGGGTCAGGTTGGACAATGTGGCATCCAAAACGACAATGCTTTTTGCATCCATTTTTTGACTGACCACCGTCTCCAGACGTATGACATCGCCCAGAAAAGACGGCTTGGAATAACGCAAATCCACCGCCAGCAAGAAGCTGAACCGGCCGGGAAACCAGGTGCCAATAAAATGTGAGACAAAACCGTTCAAAATTGAGCCGTGCATGACCCGGCCGGCAAATCCTCGTGCTTGCGCATAAGTCTCGTCCACATGGATGGGGCTGTGATCATGGAAGGCATCCAAAAAATTCTCGTAGACCGCCGGCGCAATGGTATAAACAAAAAATTCACACTGGCCTTCGCTGATTTCATGATAACGGAAAGTGCGTAACGTGGCGGCGCCTTCATTCATAATTAATCGGGAGGTAACGATGCTTTCCCCGGCGATGTTTTCATTCGCATGTTGTCGCCGGCGTTTGCTGATCTGAACGATGACCAGAAACAACTGGCGGACCGCATCACAGCTGCTGTTTGCGTTTTATGATCAGGTCGGCAAATTCACCGACGTTTTTGGTGTTTTCCACCTCGCCCACGCGGAAGCGCACCCCAAAAGCCTTCTCCACCGCCACCATGAGCGAGATATGCGTCAGCGAGTCCCATTCCGGAACATCCTTGGCGCTGATGGCCGGGGTCAACACGACCGGGTCAAGAAACACCGAGTCAAAAATGGTTTGTAATTGGGCGATGACTTCAGTTTGGACCATAGGCTTGTCGGGTAATTTTTATCTTGGTCTGGACGGGCTGAATAGTTGCCAACGGCAGCTCAAATTCACGTCCGTTCTCCAATTCGGCGGTCACAACAAATCCCATTCGGACGTAAAAGTCACGCACCATCTCGTTTTTGGAGGTGGGCAGATATACACCCTCAAGTCGCTGACAACCCCGCAATTTGGCCAGGCGGACCAATTCGTTGAGCATAATCTCCTCCACCTGCCGTTTCAAAACCCGGCAGCTCATTAACCAGGTGTCAATCTTCAGGGTGTCGCCCTTTTTTTCGCCAATGACGATGGAGATCAGCCCATGGTCGCCGAAACGATCTTTCAATCGCGCTGAAAACCCGATGAAATTTGGGTCGTTCATCACCGCCAGTACCTCCGCCTCGCTGCGGCGGCGGGTGGTCAGATTGAATTGATTGCTCTTGTTGATGAGTTGTGACAGACGTGGCGCATCCACCCCGGTGAATTCACTGAGCGTGCCCTCCATCTCCAGCGATTCCAGATAGGAGTCCATGTCCGTGACGGTGGCTTCCAAGGCCTTGCGCCCGGCTTCCGCCCGATAATGGCTGGTGCGTTCCCCGTCTTCAGCCGTGATGTTGTCTGGCTCAAACAAACGGCAGTCTTGCAATTGAGCGACATACTCGGCCGGATCCGGGCCCAGCAGGATGGTCGTCACTTCCGGCACAAACTGTCGCACGATGTCGATTTCCGCCGGGTTGTCATCCACAAACACGAAGCTGTCCAGCCCCAGATTTAATTCCGGGGCCATGCGCCGGATGTTTTCCGACTTGGGCTCCCAGTTGGCCTTGAAACTGACAATGTCCGGCAGGCGCAACACCATTTCCGGATGTTTCTCAAAAGGCTCCATCGCCCGGGCCAGGTCGTTTTTGCTGCACACCGCCAGCAATACCCCGCGCTGCTTGAGGGAGGCGATGTATTTTTGAAACGCTTTGAAGGCCTCGCCGCGCGGCGAGGTGTCGCCCAGTTCGATGCCCTCCAAGCCGTCGTCTGCCACCACCCCGCCCCACAGAGTGTTGTCCAGATCCAGCACCAGCACCTTTTTGGGGGCGCGCTTGAGCGAGGCAATCAGGTTGGCCGCTTCCCGGGCGATCTCAAACAACAGCGCGGGCGAGCCGGGTTGTTTTGTCTCATACCAACCTCGCGCATCGGCGGCCTTCAGGCCGCCGATGCGCGAGGCCAGAAAGGCCACATCACAAATCCGCATGCATGCGGGGGCATTCAACCCCAGTTCCAAGTTCACCCACTGGCGGAACGCCCAGTCCGACCCCAGGGTGCGGGAACGATAGGCGCCCAGATCATGGCGCGCCGGCAGCATGAAATTGGTGAGGATGATTTCAGCCCCTGTCCGGGCATTGACCTGGCGGGCCAGGTCCAGCACGGCTTCCGCTGTGTGCGTGGCCTCCGCCTGCTGGGCGGACCGGAGGTCCGTCAGGTGGCCGGAATACTTGCAGCGATTTTCGGCGGGCAGCAGCAGGACCACCTGCGGGGCAAAGGCGTACAGTTCGCTGTCATCAGCCATGATCTCCGCCACATAATTATCATAGTCACCCAGCCACAGTTCCGCCGGGGTGCCCTGGATCGCACACAGATGCTCCAGCAACTCGTGCAACGGATACAGGCTGTAACCGCCCAGAATGGCCAGCCGCAGCGGCGGGGCGGGGCGGGCGGGCGGGCACAGTTTACGGGCAAGCGCTTTTTTGCGCCAGGTGGAGAGTTGAAACAACTCCTCAAAATCACCTGCCCGTCTGGTCAGGGCCGTCAACTGCGGCCAGAAATCCGGGCTGCCGTTTAATAACAAGGTTTTTAGTGCGGCAATATCCACGTTTCACTTAAAGATATTGTGCAAATTGGGTGACACAAGATTATTCAATCCCGCCAACATCCGCCTTTAATCGCCATTAATCACCTTGCCAATATTTGGAAAATGAGAGAAGCTTTTCCTGTTGGTTAAACAATAAGATGTTATAGACCGCCTGGCAGGCCCGTTCAGTCCCGGTATTTTGGGATTGGCTGTGCTGATTTGCCGGCTTTCATTTCAAATCCAAACTGCGGAATGATACGCCCGGCCTTTGACTCCACCAAACAAGCTGTGACCTTCGGGTTGCTGTTGCTGTTTTTCCTTGCTGCCCCCTGGTTGTCGGCGAAAAAATTGTTGCCTCAGCCCAAGGGGGAATATTCTGCGGAATGCCCGCGCTGGGAGAAGTATCCCTGGCTGCAAAAATTTATTTTCGAAGAGACCAACGACATCGATATCGCCTTTGTCGGCTCCTCCCATCTGGCTCACGCCATCGACACTCCTTATGTTCAGCAACAATTGGACGGCCTGCTTGGGCGTCGGACGGTCGTGCGTTCCGTTTGCTGGGAAGGGGGCGGGTTTGACGCCCTCTATTTTATCTCCCGTGAGCTGCTGGCCCATCGGCACGTAAAAGTGCTGGTGTTTTATGATGAAACCTCCGGCAACAATCCCGGCGAAGTTCAACAATATGCTTCGCGTTGGTTTCGTTACCGGGATGAAGGCGCGGCGCTGGCGGGTTTGCCCCTGGCTGACCGGGCCATTTATTATTTTGCTGCCATGGTGGCCATGCCTAGAAACCTGTTGGCATTGGTGACCCCCAATCTTTCCGACGTGGCCGGGGAAAATCCGTTTTTTAGATACTGGAAACCAGATCAGGTGACCGATCCCGCCACCGTTCTGGGCTGCCTCCGCATGCGCCTCTCCTATGATTCAAAAAATGGCATCATTGAAGACCCCCATTTCACCCCTTACCTTCCTCAAACCGGGGCCACCTCGGCGGATATCCGCATATACTCAACCGCCTCGGCCTCCAGTTTTGTGTTTTCCAACCGCCCAACCCCCTTCTTTCAAACCTATTTTGCCGGCCAATTCGGGTCGCTGGCCAGGACCAATGGCTGCCAACTGGTCTTTTTGCATTTGCCGGTGTTTGCCGAACGAACCTCGCCCGTGCTGACCGAATCCTGTTACTGGCCGGGGGTCGCGTTGACGGAGGTTTGTATGATGGGTCTGCCGGGGGCGAAGTTGTTTGCCGGCCTGTCGGAAGCGCAGCTGGACCGCCTCTATGCAGATCCCGTGCATTTTAATGAAAATGGTCAGAACTATTTCACCCGGCTGTTCACCCCGGCGTTGCTGCAATTTTATGAAAACCACGCAACTCACTAATCTTTTCGTAAACCTGTTCGTCATCCTCCTTTGCTTGGTCATCTTGACGCTTATGGTAATGGCTCCGCACTCCTTTCTGGACATCAACGCGGTTTACCAAGGTTTTTAGTCCTGTGCAGCTTTCATTGATATTTATAACGGTCAGTCTTGGGCTTTACCTCCTGGTCAGCCGGTTGATCCTTCGTTCCCTGCGCGGAATGACACGCGAGGTTTGTCTGGCCTTGGTGAATCTCATCGGCATCCAGGCCCTCTTTTTTTATGACCCCGCGCATCAGTGGCAATTGGAATCCGCCTTCATCTTTTATATTTTGATCGTTCTTTTTCAATACGGCCTGCTGCGTTGGTTCTCCCCGACTAAAAGCCAGGTGGTCTGGCCGGCATTTTTCGCCCCCATTCTGATTCTAATTACTTTCCGCTATGTTCCCGACCAGTTTTTTTCCGCGTTGGAACCCCTGTTTGGATTGTCCCGGCCCGGGCTCCCCTATTTGATCGGCCTTTCATACCTGGCCTTCCGTTGCAGCCGGCTGGTGCTGGAAGTGCGCAATGGATCCGTGAAAATGCCGGGCCTTTGGGAGTATCTTGGCTTCTCATTCTTTTTACCAACCATGCAGTTGGGCCCCATCAACACCTACACCAACTACCGCCGTGGATTCGAAGCCGTGCCGTGGCCGGCCCCCGTTGGTCGCTCCGCCCTGCGTGTTTTGGTTGGGCTCATCAAATACGAATTCTTGGGCGGCATGTTAAATCAACTTACCTACACCCCGTGGCTGATCAATGGCCACCAGCACCTGTGGATTGATCTGCCCTTGGCCATGGTTTTCTATTACCTCTACCTCTACTGCAACTTTTCCGGCTTCTGTGACATGGCCATCGGGGCGGCCGCGTTGGTTGGCATCCCCGTGCTCGAGAACTTCAATAACCCCTTGACCGCTCGCAACCTGAAGGATTTTTGGAATCGCTGGCACATCACCCTCTCCGAATGGATGCGGGATATCCTCTTTGCCCCGCTTTCCAAGTATCTCGTCCGGGTGATGGGGCCTGGTCGCGTCAATCATGCTCTGGCGCTGGCCATCTTCGCAGTTTTTCTGTTGATTGGCATCTGGCATGGTGTCGGCCTGAATTACGCTGTTTTCGGCCTGTTACAGGCTGTCGGGGTGGTCACCACCCATTATTACACACTCTGGTTGAAACAGCGGCTGGGTCGGGAACGTTTCAAGGCTTACAACGAAAACCGGTGGATTCATGCCGCCGCGGTCGCCATCACTTTCTGCTATTTCGCCGCCTCCCTCCTGTTCTTTGCCAACACCGGAGCCGGTATCAAAGCCATATTGCACGCCCTGTGCGTCTGACTTTGGCCGCCCGATGAATGCCTGTCGCCTGCTTCGAGAGTTTGCCGGGGCAGGTTACTTTTCATTCGCGGGCAGATTCTTCCCGCTCCGCGAAAAAAGTTATTACCATGGACCATAGATGTCCAACCTCCCGGTTAAACTGTTCACGAATCATGGGCCTGGCCATGCACGTCGCCCGCACCTGTGGACGGCGCGATCGGCTCTTTGACATATGGGGATGTCCGGAGGATTGGGGCGGGGACGATATCGTCCCCGCTTCCTGCCCTTTTGGTTTATCGGGCCGGCCCCGGTTTGGGCCGGCCTCACGTTGGATAAATCCAAACCCAATCCAAAAGAATCCAAGTAAATCCAAGCTAATAAAACCTAATCCAAGCTAATACAGAATCTCGCCCCTCCGGCTGAGTCCGGCTGAGTCCAGCCTCATGGTGGTGAAATCCGACCTGATTCGACCTGATCCAACCGTTGAAATGGAAAACCGAATACGTCAGCCGACCAGCAACCCGGTTCACCCTCCCAGTCCAGCCAAGTCGTTCTGAGTCCGGCTGAGTCCAGGCAAAAACCGGCTTCACATTGACAAATCAGCGTCCCTGCGACACCCTCTTCCCATGGCGAAACCTGCTTTGGGGCGAGGTCTCGGTGCTTTGTTGGGGCGCAGCCCCGCCGGCAGTTCATCCGCGCCGTCCGTCGTCCCCCATCTGACAACCCCGGTGCCCGCTCCCGATCTTCGGGAACGCGTGCAACAGGTGCCCTTGAACCGTATCCAGGCGTCCCCGTTACAACCCCGCAAGGATTTCCCCCCGGATTCCCTCCGGGAGCTTGCCGATTCCATTCGCGAACAAGGCATTGTTCAGCCCCTGCTGGTGCGCGAACGCAACGGTTTCTTTGAACTGATCGCCGGGGAACGCCGCTGGCGTGCCGCCCAACTGGCGGAATTGTCCGTCGTGCCCATCATCGTCCGCGAGGCTGATGACCGCACCGTGCTGGAACTCGCTCTCATCGAAAACCTCCAGCGCGAGAACCTCAACGCCATCGAAGAAGCCCGGGGTTACGTCCAACTCGCCGAACAATTTAACCTCACCCAGGAGGAGATCGCCCTCAAAGTCGGTAAGAGCCGCACTGCCGTGGCCAACGCCACCCGTTTGCTGAAGCTTTCCGCAGTCATCCAGGAACATGTCCGGGAAGGCCGGTTGTCCGTCGGCCATGCCAAGGCGCTGCTCAGTCTGGAGGATGAAAAAGCCCGGTCGCTCGCCGCCGAATGCGTCCTCAAGGATGGCTTGAATGTCCGGCAAACCGAAGGTCTCGTCGCCAATTGGGTGGTCCGTCCCGCGCCCTCCGCCACCACGGCGGCCACCGTCGCACCCGTGGCCGGTGACCCGCATGTGGCGCGTTTGGAGGACAAGCTGCGGGAGAAGTTCGGCACCAAGGTCCATCTGCGTTACCGTCAGGGCCGGGGTGCCGTTGAAATCGTTTTCTACAATGACGACGATCTGGAGCGGATCATTCAACTGCTCGACGTCCACGTTGACTGACCGTCGGATGCGTCACCAATATCGCCTGCCATGATACTACCCATTGTCAAATACGGTCATCCGGTGCTGCGGCAGAAAGGGGCCCGGATCGAAACCATCACGCCCGAAATCAAGCAGTTGATCGCGGACATGTTTGAGACCATGACCGCCAACAACGGGGTGGGTTTGGCCGCCCAGCAGGTGGGGCACGCCCTGCAACTGACTGTCATCGACGTCCGCGACATCCCTGACCGCCCATCCACCCTCGAACTGGACGGTCAGCCGGCTGAACTGCAAACCATCATGCCGCTCGTGTTGATCAACCCGGAGGTCAAACCCGCCGGTGAAATCCTCAAGGGCGGCGAAGGCTGCCTGAGTTTTCCGGAGATTTACGCGGACATCGAACGCCCCGGCGTCATCGACGTCAAAGGCCTCAACGGCAAGGGCAAACCCATTGAATTCCGGTGCGGCGGCCTGCTGGCCCGCGCCGTGCAGCACGAAACCGATCATCTCAACGGCCTCCTGTTCATCGATCGGATGGACAAGGAAACCAAGGCGGAGTTGAAGGCGGGACTCGACGAACTGCAGTTGAAAACCAAGGCGGAATTGAAGGCCGCCAAAAAAGCGACGCCCGCCAAGGCCTGATTGTGAGGAAATGACTGGCTGTTACAGCCGTTCCCGGCCACCGTAGCCGGCTTCCAAATCGTGCCAGAACTCCACGTTCTCCTCGTCTGATTCCCAGCACAAAAACACCTCCCGGCCGCCAATGATGGCCGGAAAATCAATCAGCCCGCGGGAAAGATCTTGGATGAAGATTTGCCGGCTTTGAAACTCCGCCAGAATTTTCTGCATCTCCGCCAGCGTGCGAATCCAGTTATTGACCGTCTCGCCCCCCGTATCATGGCCCAGCCCGGCCAGACTGCGCATCCGCTGGTCCAGCCGCTCAAGGTCTTCGCTTAAACCATTAAGCCGCTGCAGCCAGCCCCGGATCTGCGGCAACAGGGCGGACGCTTCTTCGCGGCTGTAATGTTTGCTGAACTGATGCTTCATGCGGCAAAAAATCCGCCCGACGATTGGTAATGTCCCTCCCCGCACGAACGGCTCCGGCCGGCAGTATTAACGTCCGGTCCGGATAAAAAGACCGTTCGCGGCGGCTTTTTCGAGGAAGCCACTCGCGAACGGATGATCGTGCTGAACGGGACAGAATTACTTCTGCCAGGTGCGCTTCTTGTGACGATTCAAGCGCAGCTTCTTACGCCGTTTATGTTTATTAATCTTTGCCTTGCGGCGTTTTTTCAATGAACCCATGTGCCTAAGTGATAGCTGAGAACGGGACGTTTGCCAATCAAATTTTATCAATCTCCGGCCATGTCTCTCAGAAGTCTAATAAACGACCTTGTTCAAGGGGTATTCAATGATGCCTTCCGCCCCCGCAAACTTGAGCTGCGGAATCAATTCCCGCACCACATGCTCGTCGATGATCGTCTCCACCGCCACCCAGCCTTTGAGGCTGAGCGCTGAAATCGTGGGGTTCCGCAGCGCCGGCAGGCTCTTCAAAAGTGCCTCCAAGTTTTTCTCGGCGATGTTCATTTTCAAGCCCACCTTCGTCTCGGCCTCCAATGCCCCCTTGAGCAGCAGCGCCATCGTCTCAATCTTGGCGCGCTTCCAAGGGTTCTTCCAAGCCTCCCGGTTGGCCACCAGGCGCGGGGTCGAGCTCAGCAATTCATCCACGATGCGCAGCTTGTTCGCCCGCAGGGAGGAGCCGGTCTCCGTGACTTCCACAATCGCATCTACCAGCTCGTGCGCCTTTACCTCCGTGGCCCCCCAGGAAAACTCCACCTCTGCTTTCACCCCGTTCTTCTTCAGGTATTTCTTGGTCAGATTCACCACCTCGGTGGCGATGCGTTTGCCCTCCAGATCCTTGACCGATTTGACCGGCGAATTTTCCGGCACACACAATACCCAGCGCGCCGGCCGGCGGGAGACCTTGCTGAAGAGAAACTCGCCCACCTCATGGACCTTCGAGCCGTTTTCAATGATCCAGTCATGGCCCGTGATGCCGCAATCCAGATAACCATGCTCCACATAACGGCTGATTTCTTGGGCGCGGATCAACCTTATTTCCAGATCCTCATCATCCACATACGGGATGTACGAGCGGCTGCTCACGGAAATATTGTAACCCGCCTTCCCCATCTTTTCGATGGTGGCATCCTGCAGACTGCCCTTGGGTAGTCCGAACCTTAATATATTTTTGTTGGCCATAAATAGTATGCTGTCCAAGGCTCCCAAACCAAACGATTGGGCGGGGTGACCAGACTTACCTGTTTATTTTCCCGTTTCGCCGGACCAAAGCCACCTTTTTTTTGGGATTTGCGAGCCAATTATTGGGAGTCGGGACAGATAGGTGGTCGCCGCTTAAACCTTTCCGACTTATAATTCAGGCCTTTTGGCTCCAAACCGCCCGCCGGCCCTGCACGGAAACTTCCCTCCGGGCCAGTGCCGCCACGCAGCGGGGATACAGTTCATGTTCCGCCTGATGAATGCGCTGATGCAGCGTTTCCGGCGTGTCCTGATCCAGCACCGGTACCGTTTGCTGGCCGATGATCACGCCCGAATCAATGCCGGCATCCACAAAATGCACCGTGCAGCCGGTGACTTTCACTCCGTAATCCAACGCCTGCCGCCAGGCCTGTAGCCCGGGAAAACACGGCAGCAGCGACGGATGAATATTGACAATCCGCCCCTCAAAAGCCCGGAGAAAATCCCCCTTGAGCACCCGCATAAAACCCGCCAGCACCACCAGATCCACCCGCGCGGCCTGTAGCTGGGCGACCAGTGATTTTTCCGCCACCTCATCCAGCTTGGTGCGAAACGTGCCCGGCGGAATGAAGGCCGCGGGCAAGTTGCGGCTCCGGGCCTGCGACAATATGCCAGAAGTCTCCACGTCGCTTAAAACCATCGCCACCGTGGCCGGCACCCGGCCGGCGGCGATGGCGTCTGCGATTGCCACAAAGTTTGACCCCTGCCCGGACCCAATCACACCCAATCGGAAATTATTGCTCACGCGATTTGAATAGCATAGTGACCGCCCAAAACAAGCGGAAACGGGCGACCAGTCGGTCGCCCGTAACTCGAAATGAAATCAATCATCCATCCCACCGGCCCATCACGGGCGCTTCTGCGGTACCGAAAGCGCATGCCAATAATATGTCCACAGGTTGTCCAGCGGCGCATATTCTACATGCCCATCAGTGCAGGCCACGTTGACGCCTCCGGGAAGACGGACAATGGTGTTGGGCACGGTTGGTGCGGCTTTGGGATCTTTCAAGCCATGCCGGGCGCCACAAAAACGTCCGATCATCTGCCCTGTGGTGGGATTTCCAACCGCAGCCCAGCCTGTATATAAATCTGCCGACGCTGGACATGTATCGCCCGCCGCTCCCTGCGTGCCGCTGTTCGGCCACGCGTCCGGCCAGACTGCGTCGTTAAATATGGGGGTTTGCGACGGATGACGGGCATTGTCCAGTTTCCCGAACATTCCTCCAATTCCAACCGTGGTTTGAGTCGAGGCCCATTGCGCAGCCGTTTTTCCTGATGCATTACCGTCGTTATTATAAAGCCAACCATTCAACCCATAACTGGAGGTGTTGTTTGGTGCCCCATAGTACCAAGCCTGGCTGGCGGTTCCGGCGGTGTCAGTCGTACCAGTAAATACATTATTGGTGGGAGCTAAGGGACAATAAATGTTTCGTTGCACCCCGGATTGATAGCTAACCAGCGAAGGCACCCAAACCGACCCTGCCGTGGCGGAATAATAAAGCGGTCCATAATCGCTGGCATACATAAAACCCGCCAACGCCATCTGTTTCAAATTGCTTTTACAATTCACATCTTGGGCCTTACATTTGGCTCCCGCCAGCGCCGGCAGCAACATGGCCGCCAAAATGGCGATGATGGCGATGACTACCAATAGCTCGATGAGCGTAAAACCGCTCCGTGTAAGTCTTCTGAGCCGTGGGGGGGCTATCATTGATTTATGATTTGATTTACACATATGTGTTTCTGTTATTTGAACGGATGGAGCAAATGCCCATGCCGATAGTTCGGGTTGATGTAATTTAAAGTTAAACGGAATTTTGTGTTGTGTCAAATAGGTTACAAAAATCTTAAGTTTTTTTTGATGGCACGTCCGTTTCTTGTATGTGACAATATCCCGTCTGTTCGACAGCATTGTAGCCGTATGACCGTCACTTTATTCGTTCCGTGCTTCATGGATGCCCTGTTTCCGCGTGCAGGCATCAGCATGGTGCACATATTAGAGCGCTTGGGCCACCGGGTGATCTGCCCGGAGGAAATCGCCTGCTGCGGCCAGCCGCCCTTCAACTCCGGTTACTTTGCCGAAGCGCGGAGTATGGCCGGCCCGGTCCTTGAAGCATTGAAGACCGCCGAAGCCGTTGTCATTGGCTCCGGTTCCTGCGGGGCCATGGTTAAAAAATTCTACCCAGAACTCTTTGCGGGCACACCTCAAGCAGCTCTGGCGGAACAAATTGCATCGAAAACTTGGGAATTTTCTGATTTTTTGGTCAATAAACTCGGTGTGACCGAGTTGGGCGCCCATTTCCCCGCCCGGGTCACCTTCCATGACGGCTGCCACGGCCTCCGCGAATTGGGCATCAAGGCCTCGCCCCGGGCCCTCCTCCGCCAGGTTCGGGGGTTGGAACTGATTGAAATGAAGGAGGCCGCCACCTGCTGCGGTTTTGGTGGTACCTTTGCCGCCAAGTTCCCCGCCATCTCCACCGCCATGGGCGAGGTCAAATGCAGTTCCGCCCTCGAAACCGGCGCCGAGTATATCGTTTCGAACGATTCCAGCTGTCTGATGCATGTCCAGGGCCTGCTTTCCCGGCAGGGCCAGTCCTTGAAAACTCTGCACTTGGCTGAGGTGCTCGCCCAACAATGAGCACAAACGCCACCCAATTTCAGGCCGCCGCCGAAAAGGTCACGGGTGATCTGCGGCAACGCCAGTTCATCCGCACGGCGCTGGGGAACTACGAAATCGCCCGCGACCTGCGCAAGGCCTCCTTTCAAAGCTGGGAATCTGCCCGCCAGACCGCCGCCACCACCAAATGGCAGGCCATCAATCACCTCGACACCCATCTGGAGGCATTGGTCGCTAAACTCGAGGCGCGGGGAACCAAGGTGCATTGGGCAAGTAATGGCGTCCAAGCCCGCGAAATCATTCTGGCCATTGTGCGTGATAAAAAAGCCCGCTCCATTATCAAGTCCAAGGCCATGACTTCGGAGGAAATCCACCTCAATGACGCGCTCGAAAAAGCTGGGTTTGACGTCGTGGAATCCGACTTGGGCGAATTCATCGTGCAGCTCCGGGGCGAGGCGCCGTATCACATCGTTTTCCCCTCCATGCACCTCACCCGCGGCCAGATTCGCGAACTATTTCAAAAGGAGCTGGGCAGCACCTCTTCCGACAGTCCGGAAGAATTGACCATGGTGGCCCGCCAGGTGATGCGCCATAAATACATCACCGCCGACATCGGCTTCACCGGCGGCAATTTTGCCATCGCCGAAACCGGCATGATTTCCATCACCGAGAATGAGGGTAATGCCCGCCTCACTGCCGCGCTGCCCAAAACCATGGTCACCCTTTTGGGCATAGAGAAAGTGCTGCCCAAGCTCTCGGACCTCGCGTTGTTTTTACCCATGCTCGCCACCGCCGGTGCCGGGCAGGCCCTGACCTGCTACAACACCATGTATGGCGGCCCTCGCCAGCCGGGTGAGGTGGACGGCCCTGAGGAATGGCATGTCATCCTGCTGGACAATCACCGCACCGAACTGCTCGCCGATGCCGAACAACGGGACGCCCTTCATTGCATCCGTTGCGGCGCCTGCCTGAACGTCTGCCCCATCTTCCGCAATGTCGGCGGCCACACCTACGGCACCACCTATTCTGGTCCGGTCGGTTCGGTCATCACCCCGCACTTGCGCGGCTTGCAGGATTGGAAACATCTTTCCAGCGCCTCCTCGCTGTGTGGCGCTTGTACCGAGGCCTGTCCGGTGAAGATTGATTTGCACCATCATCTGCTGCAAAACCGCCGGAATGCCGCCACCGAGAAACCAGCCTTTTTTGAACGCCTTGGCTATCGCCTCCTGGCCTTCATTGCCAATGATCGCGTTCTCTGGTTGGTGGCCAAAAAAATCGGCCGGCTCACCCAGCCGCTGCAACATTTTGTCAAAGGCACCGCGCTGGACCCGGCCCGGGCCTGGACCAAAACCCGCGACCTGCCGCCGCTGGCACCCGTGTCGTTCAAGGAATGGTGGAGGAACCGGTCATGACTGAAAGGGACAAAATCCTGACCCGCATTCGCGAGGCCCTGCAAGTGCCGGCCGCCCAACCCGGTGCCCATGACGCCCGGCCGGCTACAGCCGCCGCCCCATCTTCCGCCATTGGCGAAGCCCGGCGTTGGCTGCCCAAAGTGGGGGCCAGTTTTGATGAGCAGCTCGCCTTGTTCGCAAAAAATGCCGCTGATTTGAAGGCCAATTTCCAATTGTTTGCCAGTGTGGAGGAATTAAACGCTGCGCTCGTACAACTGCGGGTCGCAGAGAACTGGCAGCGGGTTGCGAGTCATCAGGCCGAACTATCCTCCCGCGCCTGCACTGTTTTAGACCTGCCTGTGTGCTGGACCGATCGCGGCTATGACGTGCTGGAAATGGAAAAGTGCGATGCAGGTATTACCGAGTGCGACGCACTCATCGCCCAGACCGGCAGCGTGCTCGTGACCACTCGGAGCGCCGGTGGCCGGGCCCTGTCCATCCTGCCGCCGCATCATGTCGTGATTGCCCGCCGCACGCAATTGGTGGCGGATCTGACTGCCGCCTTTGCTTTGATACAGCAAAAATATGCCCCGGATTATCCCAGCATGATTTCCTTCATCACCGGCCCCAGCCGCACCGGGGATATCGAGCGCATCCTGGTGCTCGGCGCGCACGGGCCGAAAAAGCTGACGATTTTTTGCCTCTGAACACCCCTGCCGGACTACGGATTGCCGGCCAGCCTGACTTCTTTCAACGCCCCATTTTTCATGAAGTCCGTGCTCCAGGATAAAGTGGACTTGGCGGTCACTTCGGGAAAGCCGGGAACCGAAATGGCCGGTGGCGAACTATACCCATAACCCGCGTCGGTGACGGTGATACCCGTCACCACTCCGTTTCTCACCGTGGCGTAAGCGGTTGCCCGGTTGTGCCGCCAACATTCACCCCGGCTGGCGTTATCACGGTAGAAGTTTGAGACCTCATCCAGACGATCATTGATTACCCCATACGGCGCGAGCGTGTCCAACAAGGCTTATTTATTGAGTCTGACCTGTCCTGGGTCGGGTGCCTCCCCGGCGGGTGCCGGCGTGACGCTGCTGAAGGCATCGCGAAATATTTCCGGAGGGACGTTCAACGCCGCCGCGATTAATACCACGGGCCGGCCATGATCCACCGGAACGGTCTCATAACCGCTGGAAAAAACCACCGCCACCTGTGTCTCCAGGTTGGTGTCGGTGGCCACCATCGTCTGGGCGGAGGTGCTGGTGATGATGCCGCCCCACAGGGTGAGCGTAAGTAGTAAGTTTCGGTTCATGGCTTTCATAATCGTTGATGGTTTATGAAGCCACATTACTCCAGTGAACCTTTAGGGAACATGAAGGCGGTTGACGCCGGACTTTGTCCATCTTGCCGCCGCTGGCAATTGGTGGCGGATCTGACCGCCGCCTTCGCTTTGATTCAGCAAAAATATGCTCCGGAATATCCCAGCATGTTAATCTTCATCATCGGCCCCGGCAGCACCGTGGACATAGCAATCCTGGTGCTGGGCGCGCCCGGGCCGAAAAAGCTGATGCTTTTTGTTTTGAAATCACCGGCCGGTCTCCTCCGGTTGCTGCTGTAATTGGTTGGGACGGATAGTGTCCCCGGAGGTTTCTTGTTGCGGTAATATTCCGGTCGAAGCCAGTGGACAAGCACCTTTCCTTACGACAAATTGGGCGGGCCGGTGGATCAGACGCGAATTTATTTTGGCTATAGTTTATGTCATCTAATGAACCATCAAGCCGTTGAGGAACGAGTTCGGACCATCATTGCCCGGCAATTTGAAGTGGATATTGAGGCCGTCACACCCACCGCCTCCTTGTTCAAGGATTTGGCCCAAGATTCATTGGATGTCATCGAATTGGTTCTATTTCTGGAACGGGAGTTCGCCATAAAAATTAAGGATGAGGACTTGGAAAAGCTCGGGTTGGTGGGTGACCTGACGAAATATATCCAAGACCGGACCGCTGCCCGCCCAGACCTGTCGTAAACGCCGCACACCGTCAAATCCCGAAGTGGCGGCGGATCACCGCCTCCCGTTCCTTGGCTGGCAAATGCCGGGTGTCCAGCATGCGATTGAAGCCGGTTTGGCAGCTTTTCAGGAGGCTTGCCCGGCCGACCACCCGCGCGGGATTGCCGATCACCAGCGAATTATCGGGAATGGTGCCGCGCACAACGGATCCGGCCGCGATCACACAGCCATTGCCGATGGTTGTGCCGGGCAGGATGAGGCTGTTCTCGCCGATATATGTATTGTCGCCCACACGGATGGGCCCGAGGACCTGGGCGTTTGGTCGATCGGGCCGGATCAGCCAGACCGAGGCGTCATGCGTGAGAAACTGTACGCCGCCTGAGATGCCCACCCGGTTGCCCAGTTCCACCAAGTAGGGTTCGGTGCTGAAGGCGGTGGTATACAGCTCGCAGCCTTCACCAATTCGTACCCCGCGCCGACGCAGATCCGCGATCCGCTCCGCCATGATTTGTTCCGGGGGTTTCGGTTTCCGCAGGACAGTCTTGATCATCTTGATCAGTTGGCGCAGCCGCATGGGGGCTAGGATGGCTTGCGCTTTTTCATCGCGCTCAGCACGTTGATCAGCACGCTGCGCAGGGCATCCAGCCGCAGCGGCTTGGAGAGAAAGTCATCCATTTCCGCCTCGGTGCAGGCTTCACGATCCTTGGCCATCACGTTCGCGGTCAGCGCGCAAATGTAGGGCCGGGGTTCATCCGGGTTGAACCGGCCCAGCCGGCGGATTTCCCGCGCCGCCGTAAATCCATCCATCTCCGGCATGTGCAGGTCCATCAGGATGAGGTCGTATTTTTTATGCCGGGTGACCTCCAGACATTCCCGCCCGTTGGTGACGGAATCCGCGCTGCAACCGAGCACCCCCAGCATGCGCAGGGTCAGCACGCGGTTCACCTCGATGTCCTCCACCAGCAGAATTTTGAGCGCCCAGGAATTCTTGCCGCCTTCCGCATGGGTTTCCACGATGAACTGGGGCAGCAAATTATCCATCACCTTGGGACCGGTGGTGGTCAGGTTGACCGGCAAGGTGAAGGTGAAGGTGGAACCCACGCCAAACCGGCTTTCCGCCCAGATTTCCCCCCCCATGAGTTCCACGATCGTTTTGGAAATGGCCAGGCCCAGGCCCGTGCCGCCCCATTTGCGCGTGGTGGACGTATCCACCTGGCTGAACGGCTTGAAGAGAGTGGGGATTTTCTCCGGCAGGATGCCGATCCCCGTGTCCACCACACTGGCCCGCAGGGTGATCTGGTTCGGTTGTAAATCTGTCTTGGGTTCACAGACGACCCGCACGGTGATGGTGCCGTTGGCGGTGAATTTGATGGCGTTCCCGACCAGGTTGACAAACAACTGGCGGATACGCGTGGCATCACCGAGGATGAACTGTGGCACTTCCGGGGCGATGTGGCAGTCGAGCTTGACGTACTGGCTCCGCTCCGGGGTGCAAACGTCAATGGCATCCTGAATGCAGGGACGCAGTTCCATGGGCTGCGGGTCCAGCTTCAATTTGCCGGATTCAATCCGTGAAAAGTCCAGAATGTCGTTGATGATCAGCAGCAGGGCGTCGCCACTTTTGGAGATTGTGCCCACATAATCCCGCTGCTCGCTGTTCAAGTGCGATTCCATGAGCAGGCTGGCAAAACCTAGAATCCCATTCATGGGCGTGCGGATTTCATGGCTCATCACCGCCAGAAAATCGCTCTTGGCGCGGTCGGCCGTCTCAGCCGCCTCCTTGGCCAGACGTAATTGCACCTCCGCCACATCGCGTTGCACGAGCAGGGCCGCCAGTTCGTTGACGCGTTGCTCCAATTTTTGGTTGGTCTCGATGATTTCCGCCTGGGCCCGGCTCAATCCCTCACGGGCCCCGGCCAACCCCTCCGCGCTGCGGGCGATTTCAAATTGCAGCTTGTTGAAACTTCCCGCCATTTCCCCCAGTTCATCCCGGGATTGGATGGAGATCGGCTGGTAATCCTCGCGGGCGTGGGCGGCTTTTAGGTCCCCCCGGCCCAGTGCCTGCATCGCCCGGGAAAAGTCCGCCAGTGTGCCGCTGGCCAGACGGTCGGCGGCCCGGGACACGGATACCGCCGAATGGGCAATCATCCCCGGCAGGACCAGCCCCACCGTGATGGTTAACACCGCCACGGCCACAAATATGTCGGACAAAATGGTCAGCAGGGCCGTTTCATGCGAGGGCACGCTGTTCACCGCGATCAGATAACCCGCGCCATCCAGAAACAAGACCAGCAGCATGGCCCCGGTCAGCTTGATATGCAGCGTGCGGGCGATGCCTGGAAGCCCCTGCTTACGGCGGTCAGAAAATTTTCTCCAGGCATAAAGCGCCGCGCCGGAGTAGGCGAATGCCAGGCCGATCAACACGGTGGCCAAGCCAAATTGTTGAAAGCCCAGAATGGCGGAAAGTCCCCAGATTCCGGCCGCAACCACGCCGACCATGATCAGCCCGTGTGGCGCCCGGTAAGGACGGGGCAGATGCGGCTGATCCCGGCGCAGCAGCCACACCGCCACATTGGGCATGCCAATGCCGATCAGATACGTGAAATTCGCTGAAGCGACCAGCCAGATGGGATCGCCCAGACACAGGAACCAGATGGAAAATCCGGCGGTGATCAGTGTGGCCAGCCAGGGCACATCCGTGGCGGACCGCCGTGCCAGAAATTCCGGCACCAACCCATCCTCGGCCAATTGAGACAGCGTGCGCGACGCCCCGGCCAGCGGTTGCAGCGTCCCATGAAACATGTTGAACATCATGAACCAGATCGCCGCCGACTTGGCCAGGCTCCCAAACACCGGGGCGAACGTCGGGCCCAGCACCAGCATCAGGTCCTTGCCCAACGCATCTGGACCGAGCGCGCCCAGCCAGATCACCGGCAGGGTGATGAAATATACCGAAGCCATCAGTCCGCTCAGGAACACCGCGCGCGGGACGTTCTTTTCCGGGTTGATCGTTTCCCCCACATGACACGTTGCGGCCTCGAAGGCCGGGGCGGCGAAACCGATGAGGTAGAGCCCGGCCATCGCGCCGGAGAGCGCCCCGAACCAGCCGGGAAAGGGCAGGGTGAGATGAAACGTGGCTGCCCGGTGCCAGTCCACTTTGCCGATCAGCACCGGGGCCATGGACGAAACAAACGCCAGCCCGGCGGAAATAAAAGCCATCGGCAGGGCGCAGCGGCCCGCCCATTTGACGCCGCATAAATTGACCAGCGTGAACAGCAAAACAATCGTGATGGCCAGCGTCCGGATGCCCAGCCCGGGCAGATACCATTCATGAATCGCGGCGGCCGATAGCAGGGCGGTCAGCCCGCAGGTGGGCACCCAGCCCCACCAATAGCAGACCCCGGTCAGGTTCGCCAATACCGGGCTGTATGGTTTGAAGGCCTCTGCACACGTGGCTGCGATGCCGCCCACCCGTTTCGGATACATCAGGATCAACTCCACCCAGCCGGGCGCCGCCGCCCAACTCAGCAACAGGCCCAGGATCAACAGGGGAATGGCCGCGCTGCCCTGGCCGGGGATCGGGGCCTGACCAATGAACAAAGCCCCCAGCAGAAACAGGCTCTGATTGCTGCCACCCATCGCCAGGGCCGTCGTCGTTAGCCAACCCAAGGTCCGGGGATGCTCCCGCGCGGGCGGTGCGCCGGCAAAGGTCTCGGTGTTGGCGGTGGGCGTGGGCATTATGGACGCGACAGGGGAATCATTTTTGTCCGGCTTCGATTACGGCAAATAAATTTTCCAGGCTGTTCAGGCGGCTTTGGTGCGTCTCCTTGCGGAGGTTGAGCGTCTGCCGGAGATACTCCACGCCGTCGGTGATGTTACGCACGGATTTGGGCAGCATCGCCCCGGCGGCGTTGGCATGGCCACCGCCCCGGAATTTCTCGGCCACCTTGAGGGCCTCGCCGTTCCGGCTCCGGAAACTGGCGAACACAGAATTGACCCGGCGGAACAGCGTGACCAGCACCGGATATTTCGTGGCGTGTTGTTCCAGCAACTGATGCACCACCAGATTGTTGTTGCCCACCACCGTGTCCACAAAACCCACCGTCGGGCTGATTTCCTTTACGTTGCCCTTGCTCCATTCAAACCCGAGCGGGTTTTCCACCCGGCGCTTGACCGCCATGACTTCCAGCAACGGATGGTCCAGCATCTTTTCAATCTGTCCGTCCAACAGGATGTGCAGGTTCCAAAACTGGTAATTCTTGACCAGATTCGCGTAATCGCCGGCCAGTTCAAAATCCGGATCTTCCTCCAAAAACAGATCGGACACGTTGTTCAAATGCACCAGCCGGTCCAGTTCCGAGGAGTGCAGGCCGTGTTCCCGGCAGAGGGCGTAACACAGGGAGGCGGCGGACTGGTTCACGTCATGGATGAGCCGGCATTTTTTGGGGGCCGTCTCCGTCACATGATGGTCGATCACCACCCAGTCCTCCCGGTCCAACCGCGGTTCGAAGGTGAAGTCCGCCACCCAGGCCGCCCGTTCCCACAGTTCCCGCTGCTTCCAAAAATTATAGTGGTAGGCCTCGAGCGGCGTCTCCGTTCCGAACAGTTTCCGCGCCAGTCGTTGCAGCAGGCAACCGGACAGCAGACCGTCCAGGTCGCTCTCGTGCGTCAGTATCACATCCGGTTTGGGCAGCGGCGTCATGCGCTGGAATTTAAATCAGTCCGGGGCCGATGGCGAGCGGGGAATTGATACAAAAATTGGCACCGAAATAACAACCGGGGGACACCTGCCTGTCGCCAATTCCCATTGACTTTGCTGGCTGGTGTATCATGATGGTCCTTTGTCGGACGTTATGAGCACGCTTCATTTTTTAACCCGTCTATTAAACGCTAATGCGCGGGCTGACGGCTCCATCCGGCTGGTGGCCTTGCTCGCCTTGGGACTCTTCTTTGGTGCAAATACCCGGGGCAGCACGTTTCAAATCATTCAAACCGGCGACTCCGCCGCCGCCACCAGCCTGCGCGGCGCCATTCTGGCGGCGAACCATTTTGGTGGCAACAATACCATCCGGCTTGGTCCGGTGGGTTCATTCAACCTTGCCCGGATGACCCCGTATGTTTACCACCTGACCCGGGCGGAACCCCAGGTGTTCGGTTCTTCTTTATCGCAGAATCTGGCCGCCGCGGAAGAATCCTTGGGTCTGGTTGGTGAACTGAAAGTGACCCGCGGACATCTGACCATCATCGGGTCGGGCAGCAACGTGGTGATTGATGCCACCGGGCTGGGAGACCGGATTTTTAATGTCTTCTCCAACGCTCAGTTGACCCTCTCCAATGTCACCCTTTCGGCCGGCACGGCCCCGGCCGGCCGCGTTTTCTTCTACCCCTACGTGCCTTTTTCCGTCGTCCCTAGTGAATCCGGCGGCGCTATTTATAATGCCGGCACCGTGGTGTTGAACAACTGCACCATCACCAACAATATCAGCGGCGGCGGTTCGTTCGATTTCTGGTTCGGTTCCGCCTGTGGCAACGGCGGCGGCATCTGCAATTACGGGACGCTCGTCATGTCCGGTTGCACGGTATCTGGCAATGCCGGGGCCATGGGCGGCATCAGCACGACCGGCGGCAGCGGCGGCGGCCTCGCCAATTACGGCACTGCGGCCCTGATGAATTGTGTCATCACGGGCAATCAAAGCGGTTCGGGCGATCTCGGGGCGGATGTCGACTCCGGGGGCAGCGGCGGCAATGGCGGCGGCATCCTCAATGCCGGATCTTTGGTCGTTACCAATTGTATCATCAGTAACAACCTCAGTGGGACCGGCGCGGATGGCGGTTGGTTGGTTTTTTATGGTTCATTTCCCGGCGATTCCATCAACCTGCCCATCGGCTCAGGCGGCGCGGGCGGCGCGGGCGCCGGTATTTTTAATTCCGGCCAAATGCGTCTGTATGACTCAACTGTGGCCAACAACACTGGCGGCACTGGCGGCACTGGCAACGGCATTTATCAGGAGTATTCAGGCTATGAATTGACCGGGCAGGGCGGCAGCGGGGCGGGAATATTTAACGTCGGCAACCTGGTGGTCAACACCTGCACCATCAGCGGCAACACCTGCGGCGTCGGTGGGGATGGTTCAACCGGTTTTAATGGTGCCACGCCCGGCGGGCCGGGTGGCAGCGGCGGGGGAATCTATAACTTGGGATCCTTGGTCGTGACCTCCTCCACCATTGTGTCCAACCTCGCCGCCGCAGGCGGCAACGGTGGCACTAATGGTACCGTCGACTTGATCGATCCTCCTTCCTTGCCCTATGGCGGCAACGGCGGCAGCGGCGGCGGCATCATGAGTGCGGCCGTGGGCACAAACGTGGTGGTGCACAATACCTTGATCGCCTGGAATGCGGTCAGTCCCGCCGGTCAGGACGGCACCAACTTCGACATGGACGGAAACGTGATTCCCTATGATACCTCCGCCAACTTGGACGGCACCGGCCCTGATCTGGCCGGGGCTTTTACATCCGCAGGTTTTAATCTGGTCAGTATGGCTGACGGCTCCGTGGGGCTGGCCAATGGTATCAGCGACGATCAACTCGGCAGCATCGCCCTGCCGCTGGACCCCCTGCTCGGACCTTTGCGGTTCAACGGCGGCTTCACCCCCACTTGTGCCTTGCTGCCCGGCAGCCCGGCCATCAACCAAGGAAATAGTTTCGGCATCCACACGGATCAACGCGGTCATCACCGTCCCTACCTTTATCCCGACATACCCAATGCCCCCGGCGGTGACGGCAGTGACATCGGCGCTTACGAGCTGGATTCCGTCCCGCCGCCGCCCTGATTCTCTGCTTTCAAAGATTTGTGCCGGTAATGCAGGATTTTAAACTCCGGCGTGTCGCGCAATTCCTCAACCAGTTCAAATTTGTCCTCAAACGGCGGAAAAAAAGCATCCCCGGCCACCTCGCGTTTCACCACCGTCAAATACAGGTCCGAGCAGCGCGGTAACAATTGTTCGTAGATCTGCGCCCCGCCACAAATGAAAATATCATTGGGAAACTCATCCGGATTCAGTTTGTCCGGCGAGCTGATGATCAACGCCTCCGTCGGCTGGCCCTTGTCCAGCTTGCCCAGGGGAAACTGGATGGCCGTCTTGAGCGGTCTGCCCTTGTCCTGGCCGCCCCGCCATTCCTGATATTGTTGAAACACCGCCGGATGCTTTTTGCGCAGCGCCTGTGGATGCTGTGTGAGGATCAGGTTCTTGCGGTTCGGCAGCGGCTTGCCCAGGCTTTCAAACGTCTTGCGCCCCATCACCACCACATTGCCCATGGTCGTCTGCTTGAACCACTTGAAATCCTCCGGCAAATGCCACGGGATTTGGTTCCCCGCGCCGATCACGCGGTTGAGGGACATGGCGGCGATGGCTTTGAAATATTTCACAACACATCACACCGCCACCGGCGCCTTGATGGCGGGGTGCGGATCGTAACTCACGATCTCAAAATCCTCGTATTTAAAATCATGGATGTTCATCACCGCCGGGTTGAGCTTCAGTTGCGGCAGCGGGCGCGGTTCCCGTGACAGTTGCAGGTCCGCCTGCTCCACATGGTTGCTGTACAGGTGCAGGTCGCCAAAAGTATGCACAAAATCGCCGGGCTTCAGGCCGCACACCTGGGCCACCATCAACGTCAGCAGGGCATAGCTGGCGATGTTGAAGGGTACGCCCAGAAAAATATCCGCGCTCCGCTGGTAAAGCTGGCAGCTCAGCTCTCCTTCGCTCACGTAAAACTGAAACAACGTGTGACAGGGTGGCAGAGCCATCGTCTCGATCTCCCCCGGATTCCACGCCGTCACAATCAGCCGCCGGCTGTCCGGATTCTTTTTGATCTGTTCGATCAACCGGTCGATCTGATGGATCGACCGCCCGTCCGCCGTGCGCCAGTCCGTCCATTGCGCGCCATAAACCCGGCCCAAGTTGCCGGCCGCATCCGCCCATTCGTTCCAGATGGAGACGCCGTTGTCCGTAAGATATTTGATGTTCGTTTCCCCCTGCAAAAACCACAGCAGTTCATAAAAAATGGACCGTGTGTGGACCTTCTTGGTGGTGAGCAGCGGGAAGCTGGTTTGCAGCGGAAAGCGCGCCTGCGCCCCAAACAACGAATACGTGCCCGTCCCCGTCCGGTCGGCCTTAAATTTGCCGTGGGTTCGCACGTGCCGCAGTAAATCAAGATATTGAATCATCCGGCAAAAAATCTAACCCCGTCCCGCGCGAAATGAAAGCCGCGAAATGTCCGGCCGCCTTTATCGGGCGCATTTTGACCCTGCCCCGGCAGACAGCAGAAATAAAAAAAGAGGTCAGAGGTCAGAGGTCGGCAAAAATCGCGAAAATCAGCACCACCCCTCCCCTTTTCCCTCCCCCCATTTATTCAAATGGTGAGGCTGCTTCGATTTGACGGACGGTAAATTGGGTAGACAATCAAATGATTAAAGCCAATAGCCAGAACACCGTTAAGACCCGTCAGAAGTTTGACCAAACCTTT
>Ga0302319_10000910_pt1 | contig 66571 bp, 50 predicted proteins | sample Bog_T0_2_FD_203319 | JGI IMG/M metagenome (GOLD analysis project Ga0302319, IMG submission 203319) | Peat permafrost microbial communities from Stordalen Mire near Abisko, Sweden - Bog_T0_2 | ecosystem: Environmental > Terrestrial > Soil > Wetlands > Peat | place: Sweden: Abisko, Stordalen Mire...
CCGCGTCCTCGATGGCCTCACATGAGACGCTGGCGCCCGGTCCGATCACCACCCGTTCGCCGATCCTGCCTGAGACCTGCCCCTCAATCAGATTCTTGCCGCCGGCAAGGAAATGCGAGGTCTCTAGAAAGGAATTGAGCGTCCCGGTGTCATACCACGTCCCCTTGAAAATGCCGGGAAGCACTGTGTAGCCGTGGTTTACGAGCAACTGCATGGAGTCTGTGATTTCATATTCACCCCTTGCACTTGGCTGAAGCTCGGGCAGAACTTCCCACAGTTGACTCCGGAAGTAATACATGCCGATGAGGCATAGGTCGGAAATGAATTCCTTTGGCTTCTCGACGAGCTTCTTCACATGACCCTGCTCATCAAGAATCACGATGCCGAACGGCGAAGGATCCTCAACCGGCATCACGATCGTGAGACAGGCCGCATCCGACTCAAGAAAGCGCTTGGCCTGCTCATAGAATGGCGAATCGTAGATCGCGTCTCCGAGGTAGAGGACGAACGGCTCGCCGTTCACAAAATCCTTGGCGTACCCCACCGCATGGGCTAGACCCTTGGCCTCTGGCTGCCGCACATAGCTGAGCTTGATTCCAAACTGGCTCCCGTCTCCTAGGGCGTTGCGCATGTACGATTCGTTTTCACCAACGACGATGCAGATGTCGGTGGCGCCAATCTCCTTGAGCCGATCGAACGCATAGTACATCGTCGGCCGATTGGCGAGGGGAAGAAGCGGTTTGGGAATATGGTGGGTGAGGGGATATAGCCGACTCCCCTTACCGGCCGCCAAAATCACGGCTTTCATTTAGCTAGAAAAACTCCTTTGTTGGGCGCTGTCACGTCCTTCACAAAGAGGTTGAATGCCCACACGTTCGCTGAGAATACCGCAATCAGGTACCCTGCGTCCCATGCGAGCTAGCCATGGATGGCTGGGCTTGACCTTGCTTATCTGTGTGGCAGGGTGCGGGTCCGCTGAGAACACCGCGTATGTCGACTATGGGCAAGAGGCCCAGCGGATTGCACCTCCCGTTGCAACAGATCCAGCAGCCTCGTTTCCTGTTCTAGCGAGCGCCGCTCAGGACGCCGAGACGAAGGCGCCAAAAGCATGCTTGCTGACCACATTTTCGCCTTCGATTCAAGAGCGACTCAAGACGCTGCTCGCGCCCGACGTACAGTCGGTTAACGGCATTGCGGACAAGCCGACGTCGTTTGTGTATCAGCCTCGAGCCCCCTTTCAAACTCCTCCCAACCAGAAGGGATGGCGATTGATCGGCCGGGTCATGGTTTGGACGGAGGAAGGCGCTGTTGAACGGAAGGACTTTGACAAGGCGATCGCCAGCGCGGTAGACGCGACCCACTTTGGCTTCAATTTGACCACCGGGGACGCGACCGACGCCGCCCTTGGATTGACGATCGCGGATGATGCCAGGCGCGGCATCGTGACGTCTCTGGACGCCATGACCTCGGAGCAGTTGGATCGGCTTGCAGATGGTTGCGAGGCGGCCTTGAAATCCAAGCCGACGCTTCAGACCGCACTTCAGCATGAGCACGCGAACATGCTGATGGCCGTTCAATATGTGCAGGACGCCTTCGACCGAGGAGACTGGGGGCGCCTCGAGGATCAGCTAGGGCCCGGGGTTCGTGAATCGATGGAGTACCTGCAGGAAATGAAAAACGGAGACGGTCACAAGCGGATGGCGTATTTTGCTGGCCTGGCAGCAGATGCCGACGCCGAAGATGCCTTCCTGGAAGGCGCCTGTCTTCAGCCTGCCTACCGAAGACAACATCCCGCACCACCCCCAGGGAAGCGCCCCTGGAAGAACATCGGGCAGGCCTTCTTCGGCAGCGGCGAACCGTTGATGGCCATGAACGACACCACCCTGGCCAGGACGCGCATGCTGGTGATCACCTGTCGTCTCATCGCCAAGATCAAGCGTAGTGAACCGGTTCCCACGAAGCTTGAGGGCTCTTTCGATGGACGCCTCACCCAAGACCCGTTCAATGGCCAGCCCTTTGAATACCACGCGGTAGGCCAAAGCTTCCGCCTTTACAGCGTGGGGCAGGATTTTCGGGATGATGGTGGAGAAACCGATCCCGAGACCTACTCAACACCCGACCTTACGTTGGAACGTCCTTCCGAATAGTCTGAAAGGTGTCGGTTCGGGCCCCGATTAGGCGTCACCTAAAAGTCCTTCTGAACGCCAGGGTTGGGGCTGTAAAGGTCAACGTTAGCGGTCGGACTCCATGTTGACGAGAACACCATGTGGCGAGCGTGACCGTCGGCGAACGTGTAATTCGCCCCCGTGTTGTGCCGCGTCGTTGCCATTGCCCCAACGGTGGGATCCATCTCGTTGTCCACCCCGTTCGCATTGCCCAGATTCGGATTGAGGTTGTTGAACCAGGGATGATAGATGTCGTCGCAGTAAGGAGGCACATTGTCGGCGGTCACGCTTCGCCGTTCAGCGTATTCAATCACGTTCGCCGGAGAGGCGATTTCGGTTTCATTCAGGCCCCACACGTAATAGCCGTTGATCAGGTAGGAGATGACGTGTGGCCCACCAATGTTTAACACGTCGGGGCAGTTAAGATCGAAAGGATTGGGGTCGCTCGGGCACGCAAAGAGGTGCTGCTGGTACATCACGTCTTCGGCGGTGGAACTGCCATGTCCCGTGTAGGGCAGCAACTTTGCAAAAATTGACCCGTTGTCAGGATTCTCAATGCTGCCGTCGTAGTCATCAATCTGGGGATTCGCGTCGGTGCTCTTTGACTGCGGATAGGCATCGTCATAATCGGCCACATAGAGCTGGGTGGCCAAGCCAATCTGGCGGGCGTTAGAAAGGCATGCGGTTGACTTGGCGGCCTCCTTCGCTTGGGAGAACACGGGGAAGAGAATTGCCGCCAGAATCGCGATGATTGCGATCACCACTAAGAGCTCGATCAGGGTAAAGGCTCGACTCAAAAACGAAGACCGAATCATTTGGGATCTATGCATGTTTAACCTCGCAATCTGGTTGGTAAAATCGAACCTCTTAATACGCTTAAGGTGGGGCGGCGGCTACTGCGGTGGGTGTGAAAATCATCGTATACTAGCCGAGTTCTTCGAGTGATTTTAACACATGAGGCTTTCTAGATTCATCGCATTTGGCGTCGCGTTCACCGCCGCGCTGACCTTTGGCATTTTCGCGTTCGGACAACCGCCCACCCCTAAAAAGGTCACGCCAGGTGTGAAGGGAGCCAAGCAGAAGAGGGTCGTCAAAGATCCGGGGGATCGTGATGGCGATCACGACCGCGAGAAAAAGGGAGGCTACGGCTTGGAGGAAGACGCCCCGGACAAAGCCCATGCATGGCGCATGCTCGCGTGGCGCGGCTCTAATGGCCGCATTCCGGCCGATGGTCGATTAAGAGCCCTTGCTCAGCGTGACGCCAACCTGGCGGCGCTGAAATTGAAACCCTCCCTCAAGCCGGTGCTTCCCCCCCTTACTCCGGTGTGGACTTCGGCGGGGGCCAACAATGTCGGCGGCCGGACCAATACGATCGCCATCTGCCCGACCAACACGAACCTCATTTTCGTGGGCGCCGCTGGCGGAGGCGTTTGGAAGAGCATCAATAAGGGCCTTACCTGGAGCCTCGTGGATGACCGATGGGCATCGCTCGCCATGGGCGCCATCACCTTTGATCCCAGCAACTCGAATGTTATCTACGCAGGGACCGGCGAAGCAAATCTGAACGGAGACGCCATCATGGGTGGCGGCATTTTCAAGTCCACCGATGGAGGCAACACCTGGAACCTCATTCCGAGTACGGCCGCCTTCCAAGCTGTCGGGAGCATCGCAGTGAACCCAAAGAACAGCAACGAAATCCTTGTGGGAACGGGGGTTGGCGGTGTTGAACTTACCACCGACGGAGGCACAACTTGGAGCAATTCTCTTCCTGCTTACACCTGCTTCGATATTCGCTACGCTTCCGATGGCAAGGGCGCGATCGCGTCCATCCTCGACGATAACTTCGATAACTACGTCGCCTATTCAAGCGATGGGGGACAGACCTGGGCCCAGGCTTCGGGAACCCTTGACACTTCCGACTCAATCTACGGGCGGACTCAGATCCAGTACGCCCCATCGGATAACACGATCGTCTACGCCGTTCAAGGTGGATTTGGAACCGCCACGCCTATGAAGTCCACCGACGGCGGCCATACGTTCACCTCGATGACGCAGAATCAATGGGGCTTCCAGGAGTGGTACGACAACTCTCTTTGGGTCGATCCCACGAACGCCAATCACCTGGTGGCGGGCGGCATCGACCTCTGGCAGAGTCTGGATGGCGGGCAGACCTGGACACAAATCTCGGAGTGGGCACTTCATTACGGCGATGCCGACCTGCCCCATGCCGATCAGCACTCCATCGTGTCTGACCCAGGCTACGATGGGAAGACTGACCGCACCGTCTATTTTGGCAATGATGGCGGCGTTTATGTGGCCAACGACATCCTGGCCGTAACCCCAACCGGTGGCTGGACCGGCTTAAACGCCGGTTACACGACCACCCAGTTTTATGGGGCGGTTGGTGAATCGGCCATGGGAACACTGCTCGGAGGAACTCAAGATAACGGCACTCTGCAATTTGCGATCGGCTCGCCTACTGGCGCTGAAGAAGAGGGTGGGGATGGCGGCTTTTGCGCAATTGACACCACCGACCCGAACTATCTGTACAGCGAGTATGTGTACGGCGACGTCAGCGAATCGCAAGATCACGGCCAGACGATAACTGACATTTCCGGTGGCATTTCGGACGTGCAAAACGGGAATGCGAACTTTATCTCACCCTTTATTCTGAGCCCCAATAATCCCAATGTGCTTTGGGTTGGCTGCCAGAATCTGTGGCAGACAACCAACGTGAAGACCGACAATCCCACGTGGACGGCAGTTTCCACAACGGGTGTCAATATCTCGGCAATTGCCGAGGCGCCTGGCAACGCAAACGTCGTCTGGTACGGCGATAGTAGCGGCAACGTTGAAAAGTCGATCAACGCGACCGCGACGCCGCCCAACTTCACACCGGTCTCGACGCCGTCGGCAGGGCGCTATGTGGGGCGGATTGCCATCGACCCAACCAATCCAAACATTGTCTACATCGGCTTCGGCGGCTTTTATACCGGCGAAGGTGGCTTTGGCTCCAACAACCTCTATAAAACAACGGATGGTGGCTCAACGTGGACCCTGCTGGCTGGCTCTGGCGCAACTGCTCTGCCGGAAGCTCCCATTCATGGCATTGCCATTGATCCCCTGAACACGCAACAAATTTTTGTCGCCACCGAAGTAGGTCTCTACGCCACTTCCGACGGGGGCGCGACGTGGACCACCAATGCCTTTGGCCCGAACAACGCTTGCGTTGACGAGGTCAACTTCATTGCGGGAACCCACACACTGCTCATTGCCACCCACGGCCGGGGCTTATGGACAGCCCCAATCGCCATACCGGGGCAGGTTAGTACGCTTACCGTTTCACCAACTGCGGTGGTGGCCGGCGGAGCTTCGACAGGCACCGTCACGCTTGCCTCGCCCGCGTCGACCGGTGGTCAACTCGTCGATCTTACGTCTAATCAACCTTCCGTCGGCCTCGTCCCCGCAACCGTCACCGTTCCGGCGGGGGCAACCACCACTACTTTTCCAATCGCCACCAGCGGTGTCGATTCGGCAATCTCGGTCACGATCAGCGCGATTGCCGACCAAACGGGGCAAGCACCAGTAACTGCGACACTTCAAGTCAATCCTGCGTCCCTCGCCTATGTGATTCCCGGACCGAGCACGGTTTACGGGGGACAGGCATCAAACCTAAAAGTCGTTCTGAATGGCGACGCCGGGCCTTCGCAGTTGGTGGTGAACATCACCGATTCGACGCCGTCGGTTGCTTCCACCGGGGCGACCCTCACGATTCCCTACAATGCGACGAGCGCCACTGAGCCGATAACTACATTCCCAGTCAATAGCTCAACCCTGGTCACATTTGGCGCGGCAATTGGCAATGACAAGCCAATCAACGGGAGCCTCCTCGTCGTTCCGCCGACCTTGTCAAGCATCTCCGCAGCTCCCTCGGCGATCGCAGGCGGCGCCTACGGCAAGTTGAATGCTTTCTTGGCTGCCGGAGCCGGTCCTTCCGGTGTCGTGTTGAAGCTGACTAGCAGCTCGCCGACCATCGCGAGCGTTCCTTCCACCATGTATTTGGCTCCGGGAACCTCTTCAGGATCGGTACCCATCACCACAAAGGCGGTGTCAACGGCAACCCCCGTGACATTTACCGCCCAGTTTGGCTCGGGAGCGATTCGGACATGCACCTTGAGTATCCTTCCTGACTCGGTCACCGCGACAATCCTCGCTCCCAACACCGTGACCGGGGGCGTAGGCTCGACGCTCAAGGTGTACCTGGCCGAACCCGCAGGTCCCTCGGGATTGACGATTCCGATTACCGACACCTCGCCCGGTATCGCCTCGGCAGGTAGCACGATCTTCATTCCCGCCGGGGCATCGCAGGGCAGCGAATCGGTTACGACGGCTCCTGTGAATGCATCGACGGCGGTCATCTTTGGAGCGTCTCTCCCAGGTCAGAACCCGGTCACCGCAACATTGACCATCGTGCCGGCTCAGTTGGCATCCATCAAGGTGGTTCCTGCAACGGTTCCCGGCGGCGCCAAGACCGTACTCTATATTTTCTTGAACGGATATGGCGGACCCGGTGGCACCGCGGTGAGTCTTACCAGCAACAACCCGAGCGCTGCGGCGGTACCGGCAACAGTGATCGTTCCTTCGCGGAAGTCGTCCACCTCAGTGGTGATCACAACTAGCGGCGTCAATTCAACCAGTGCGGTCACTTTCAGGGCCCAAATCGGTTCGGGAACACCTCAAACGTGCACCCTCACGGTCACGCCGCCATCAGTGACTTCCGCCATCCTGTCGCCAGCTTCGGTAGCTGGCGGGAATCCATCGACCCTCAAGGTTTCTCTTAGTGGCCCAGCCGGGCCCGGAGGCGTCGCGGTGACCGTCACCGATGGCAATCAGATCGCCACATCAGCGGGAACACTAATTACCATTGCAGCCGGGGCAACTTCGGGATCAGAGCCGATCACGACCTACCCCGTCAGCACAACGACCAACGTCGCGTTTACCGCTTCGAGCAGCCTTGGATCGGCGGGCGCCACGCTTGCCGTGACCCCTGCGTCCGTCTCAACCGTTTCCGCAAGCCCAGTATCGGTGGTCGGTGGCAACCAAAGCACGATCACCGTGTCACTGGCCGGCGTTGCTGGTCCCACAGGGCTGACCATCAACCTCAGCAGTGGAACGCCGGCGGCGGCGAGCGTTCCATCGACCCTCTTCATCAGCGCGGGCTCCTCCTCGGGGACTGCGACCATCACGACCCATGGCGTGTCGGCCAGGACGACGGTTGCGCTCTCTGCCCATTCAAGCACGGGAGTCGTCAAATCGACCACCCTCACGGTGGTGCCTGCGTCCGTCGTAAGTGTCACCGCTACGCCGAGTTCAGTGACGGGTGGCAACGGGTCCACCCTCAGCGTCACCTTAAATGGCCAAGCCGGCCCCACTGGCTTGGCGGTATCGATCACGGACAGCGCGTCATCGATAGCCACCGCCGGGGCATCCCTCACGATTGCCGCAGGGGCAACGTCCGGCAGTGAGCCCATCACGACTCAACCGCTGAACAGTTCGACGGTAGTCACCTTCGGCGCATCGACCGGGGGCGGGACCCCCGTGAAGGGATCCTTGACCGTCAATCCTGCGGGCTTGGCATCCATTTCGGCGAACCCGAGCTCGGTGATCGGCGGTTCGACCAGCACCCTGCACATCAATCTAAATGGTGTGGCTGGTTCAGCAGGGGTGACCGTGACCCTCATCAGCAATACCCCGGCCGCCGCGAATGTCCCCGCCAGCGTGTTCATTCCGGCAGGCGCCACCTCTGGGTCGGTCCAGATCACAACCAACCCAGTGGGTGCGGCAACGATCGTTTCGTTCATCGCGCAAGCTGGGTCCACGGTGGCGAACTGCTCGTTTACCGTCAACCGGACGATCAACTAACTGTGTGTGGCGGGCGCCGATCCGCCGGGATCGGCGCCCGCCTCGCATTCGAATCGCCTATACTTGCGGGGTGGTCACGAGACGTCAAGCCTTCGTCTTTGCGGCCCTTTTTGGACTCCTGCTGCTCGCGTTCTTGCTGCACGTGGGACTCGGGTCGGTTTGGCTGAGCCCGTCGACGGTTGTTGAGAAGATTTTTCATGGACCCGGACCGGGATTCGCGCCGGATGCGGGATATGACAAGGACTCTTTCATCGTCTGGCAGTTGCGGCTCCCACGAGCCATTGGCTGCGTCCTCGTAGGTGGCATGTTAGGGCTTGTTGGCTCCGCCTTTCAGGCCCTATTCCGGAACCCCCTCGCTGACCCGTTCATCGTCGGAGTGAGCTCAGGTGCAATGCTTGGGGGTGTAGCCGCCCTGGTCTTCGGCTTGGCCGCGTTGCCGGGCCTTCTCGGGAAGCTGTCGATGCCCCTTTGTGGATTTCTCACCGGCCTTGCCGCGCTGGCCCTCGTTTTTGCTCTCGCTCAACGGCGCCGAGTGGTCGATGTCGCCGGACTCCTCTTGGCTGGCGCTGTTACCGGCAGCCTCCTTGGGTCGGTTCAGAATCTGGCTATCATTCTTAGCGGTCGGGACAGCAACGACGTGCTCCGATGGACGTTTGGCTCCATGTCCCCCATGTATTGGGAGACCCTCGGGCTTATGGCGGTTGTCTTCGCATTTGGGTCCTGGCTTCTTATGCGCCAAGGGCGCTGGTTGAACGCCCTTGCGATCGGCGAGGCCACCGCTCTCCGGCTTGGCGCCAACGTTAAGCACATTCGCAACACCGTGTTGGTCGCCGGCACTGCCATGGTGGCGGTCTCGGTCGGTTCGGTGGGGATCATTGGCTTCCTCGGGCTCGCCGCCCCCCACATCGCCCGGCGACTGCTGGGCGTCGACTGGCGCTCCTCCATGGCCGGTAGCCTGGTGATTGGAGCGCTCCTGCTTCTGCTCGCTGATTGCATCAGTCAACGGCTCGGTGAGGTCCCGGTGGGGTTCGTCACCGCCATTCTGGGAGCGCCTTCTCTTCTGATCCTGATGCGGAAGGGAAGGGTCTGAGTCTTTAGAGTCGCATCAATTCCAAATCGAAGTGACCATCGGTCCGCTGTTCTTGGTGGACGAGCCCTAGCCCTTTAGCGTACGTGGAGTCCAACTCAATCACTTTGGGTGAGGGTCCGGCCAGGTTGACGGTTAAGACAGCGTTGATGACCTGAAGGTGGCGCCCTTGGTAGTCTTCGGTGGAGGCAGTTTGCGTTAACGTTGCGGTGGCCGGGGCTTTGGATTCCAAGAATGCCACCGTGCCCTTCCAGTTCTCGGTGTCTTTCAAATTGGCAGGCGATAAGAGAGGGATATCGGGCTCAAATCGTGCGTTGACAAGCTGCTGTGCGCGTAGCTCTCCATTGCTCCATGCCACCCGGCTGACACCATTCGGGCCTGCCACTTCCACTCCACGAGCGCCCGCCACCGAGAGGATGCGCTGCAGGCGAAGCATCGTGATCTGGGTGCGGAATCCGCGTACCCGGAAGGTTGCCACTGAGTTCACTTCGATGGGAAAATAGCTTGGCGTCGAGTCGCACCCCGCCAAGACCACCGCCACCCATAGGCCAAGCCATCTTCTCATATCGCTTCCAGCTTGGCGAGTCGCTGAAGCAGTTTCTTGGTGCCCGTCACACCGGGAAACGCGACGGTGACCTCCGCATCATCCTTGACCGGGCAACAGCCGAGAACCAAACCAATCCCAAACTTGATGTGTCGGACCCTTTGCCCTACCGTAAAAGGTGCGGTCCACTCCGGCTTTCGCAGGCCCGAACTGGGCGGGGCCGGCGCGTCGATGACGCTGTACTGCCCGGTTCGCTCCTGCTGAACCCGCCTTCCCTCGGCCGGACGAGTTGGCAAAGCGTAGCCTCCAACGTTAAGACTGTCCAGCCAGGCAGGAGGAATATCGTCGAGAAAGCGCGAGCGCAAATTGAAGTTGGGCTGCCCGAAAATGGACCGACGGTGGGCGTGCACGAGGTGCAGTTCCTCACGGGCCCGGGTCATCCCCACGTAGCAAAGGCGTCGTTCTTCGGCCAGTTGGGAATCCGACTTCAGCGAGCGGCTGTGGGGGAAGACCCCCTCTTCGAGGCCAAGCAAAAAGACGACGGGAAATTCCAATCCTTTGGCTGAATGAAGGGTCATCAACGTCACGGCGTCTCCGCCCGCGTTGAGGCTATCCACGTCGGCAACGAGGGCCACGCTCTCGATGAAGCCAGCCAGACTTACTTCGTCGGCATCGGCATCGTATTGAACGGTCACGTTGACCAACTCTTGGAGGTTCTCCAAACGGCTTGCCGCGTCTTCGGTATGTTCTTGGCGTAAGCTCTCCAGGTAGCCGGACTCCGTCATCAAGTACTTCAGGATCGGGGTGACGCTGTGGTGCTCGGCCAGATCGCCGGCCGCTTCGATCATGCCCACGAAGGCCCGAACGGCGCCGGCGGTCTTCTTCGGCAAGCCTCCCTGCACTTCTTGGTCGCAAATCGAAGCCCAAAGTGGGCTTGAGTGCGCCTGGGCCCACTTTTCAAAGGCCGCCATCGCGGTCTGGCCGATGGACCTCGTTGGCACGTTGATGATTCGCCGCAAGGAGGCGTCGTCGGCATGATTCAATGTCAGGCGCAAATAGGAAATCATATCCTTGATTTCCTTGCGCTCGTAGAATCGTTGGCCGCCAACCAGAATGTGGGGAATGCGCGTGTTGAGGAACGCTTCTTCCACCTGACGGCTCTGAGCATTTGTGCGATAGAGGATTGCAAAGTCCCCGTAGCTCCGCCGACCCACTCGAACTTCTCGCTGCACCGCATCCGCCACCATCATCGCCTCATCCTGCTCGGTACCGGTTTGGGTGACGGTTACCGGTTCTCCTTCCGCGTTTTCGGTCCAAAGGCTCTTTTCAGCACGGGATGGATTCTTATCGATGACCGAATTGGCCACTTGAAGGATGCGCTTGGTGGAGCGGTAGTTCTGCTCAAGTTTGACAATCTTGGCGTCGGGATAATCGCTGCCAAACCGGAGGATAAGAGAGACGTCGGCCCCCCGCCATCCATAGATGGACTGGTCATCGTCGCCGACCACGGCGACGTTTCGGCGCTTCTCGGCAAGCAACTGGATCAGGCGATACTGAGCAAGGTTGACGTCCTGATATTCGTCTACCGATATGTAGAGGAAGCGGTCAGCGTATTTTTCGCGGACGTCAAGCCTCTGTTCCAAGAGTCGGACCGCAAAGTACAGGATGTCGTCGAAGTCGAGCGCATTGGCCGATCTCAAAAGGCGATTGTAGTCGCGATAGACGTCGGCGACGATGCCCTCAAAGTAGCCGACCGCCTCCTGGCTGTAGCGGTCAGGATCCTTCATCTGCTCTTTCGCGGTTGAGATTGCCGAAAGAACCGCCCTCGGCTGAATGCTTTTCTCATCGACGTTCAGGCGCTTGAGGATTTCGCGAACAAGCGAAAGTTGATCGGAGTCATCGTAGATGACAAATCGCGGGTCGACGCCAATGGCCAGGCCCTCGATGCGCAGGAGGCGGCTGCAGATTGCATGGAAAGTGCCGATCCACATGCTCCGGGGCACCTCGCCGACCAAGTCCTGAATTCGCTGTCGCATTTCCCTCGAGGCCTTGTTTGTGAAAGTCACGGCAAGAATCCGCGAAGCGGGTACACCCTCGGCCAGGAGCCTTGCGATGCGAAACGTGATCACGCGCGTCTTTCCAGACCCGGCACCCGCGAAAATCAACAGCGGGCCCTCTTGATGCAGCACGGCATCACGCTGTTGGGGATTCAAACTGTCCAGATCCATAGCGGTGGTCATTGGGAGTTACCCATTATGGACGTTGAACGGCGGATTGTTGGGGCGTGGGAGTGACAAGTCGCCCTTGGACACGCGTCATAATCGTTGGATGCGGCGTGATTTGCCGGGGCCAGAGAGTTCATGCGACGTTTCACTACACTTATTTTTGCGTTGACGGCTGCGGCGGCATTCGCCCAGGCGCCCTTCACCATCGTGCGACCTGCCGATGGGGCTAAGGTTCGGGAGACCGTCCATGTCCAGGTGCCTCTAAGCAGCGTGCCTATTGGTGGCTACGTCGGGGTCTATATCAAGGACCAATTCATTGAAGCGCTTGTGCCGAACGCCCACGGGAATTACTACGATATACCGCTGGACACGCACCAGCTGAGGATTGCCGACGGTCTCACCAAGATTGAACTGGTGCTGTTCGTTGACTTTAACGATGAGCCGCGAATTGTCGACCGATCTTCCGTGACGGTCAACGTAAAAAACTTGGCCAATATCGGCTTGCCGGCTGCAGGATTGATTCTTCGATACCATTTCGTTCCCGGGACTGAGACCACATACCACGTCGCCAACAGGGTGGTCGAACAGAGTCTGTCTGCCGCGCGCCTAGCGCGGGGCAACAAGGCTGTCGATCTGCCAATCGAGGCCGAAGACCTCCGCGTGGACTACGATGTGATCAACGCCTACGATGGCGGCGAAGGACTTCTCCTTCTCCAAAGCCAACCCGCGCAAGGCGCGAAGCGAGCGTTCGTCGAGACCTTGGCAAACCCTGCCGGGCAGTGGTATCAAGCCAACGAATTCGGCCAAGCTTACGAACGGGTGAGTTCCACGGGATACGAGATATCCGGCTCTATTCCGGAGAGCTTCACCCTTGAAGGAACGGCGCCGACGCCCCCTCTACCGAACGACATTTGGTATCTGGAAGCCCTTCCCAACTTGCCCATTCGAAGGGTCAAGCCCGGGCAGTCGTGGCAGACTCGAATTCTGTTCCCAAGCTTTGATCTTGGGGATATTCACGACGCGAAGCATATCATGCAGCCGATTCCTGCCCGAGGCGAGTTCGTGGATGTGGAGTGGGAAATGGGACGCCCGTGCGCGAAAATCGTCAATGCAGCGGATATCACAGGTGGGTTCCCGCGCAATGTCACAGCGACCCATATGCAAGAAATAGAGACAGTCTGGTACGCGCTGGATCGCGGCGAGGTTCAGAAAATGGTGCGCTACATTGTCGTCGACCGCCCCAGCCAGGAGGCCGTGCAGCAAGCAGCTGGCCCAGTCGCTGGGCCAGCTGCGCCAACCTTCGGGACATCGGCTCCCAACGGCGCGGATGCCGACATGGCCGCCCATATTGCCGCTGCCGCCGGCGCCAGATATGGCCCGGGCCGCCGGCGAGACGACAATGAGTTCCATGTACCGCCCGGGGGACAGGGCTACGGATATGGCGGAGGGACTCCACCACCAATGCCCTCGTTTGGAAGCAACGGCGCAGCTCAACCCATGGCAGCGGGCCCCATGACCGATCGGACGGTGATCGAAGAAACGTTTACGCTTGCCGGATAGTCCAGCATGGCGCCAACTAAGACGGTTGCCAAACGCGGACGGGGCAAACTGCCCGACGACCCTGAAGAGTTCAAGGCGACTCTAGGAGAACACCTAGAAGAACTGCGGACGAGGGTCTTCCGTGTTTTAGGGGTACTCATTCTCGCATTCACCGGGGCGTGGTATCTCGAGGGACCGGCTTACAAATATTTCAACTCGGTAGTCAACCGAAATATCCATACGTCTGCGGACCATCCGGTCATCGAGGCATTCCAAAACGCCCTTGACCCCTTCATGCTCATTTTCAAGCTCAGCGGGTTGATGGCGTTGATTGTTACCATCCCATTTGCCGTGCTGCAACTATGGGGATTCATTAAGCCTGGGCTGAAGCCCAATGAACGCAAGGCTGTCTCGTCCATCGGACCTTGGACGGCCATTCTGTTTGCGGTCGGCGTCGGCTTCTGCTGGCTCATCATTCCCCAGGCTATCCAGTGGTTCGTCGGCTACCTGAACGACTTTCCAGGCGCGCATTTAAACCAGGAGCCGGGGTTGATGGTCTTCTTCGTGCTCAAGATGCTCCTGGCGTTCGGATTGGCGTTTCAGCTTCCGTTGATTGTCTACCTCTTGGGCAGAATTGGAATTTTGCAGCCGGACACCCTCCTCAAATATTGGCGGCATGCGACTACCGTCATTTTCATCCTCGCGATGATCATCACACCGAGCAACGATCCTGGCAGTATGCTTATGATGGCCATTCCTTTGAGCTTGCTTTTCATCGTGAGCGTATACATCGTAAAGTGGACCGTGAAGCCCCGTGCCCAAATCGAATCTGACGCCAGCGACGGATCTTAAGGCGCTGGTTGCCGAACTCAAGCAAGACCCAATCCTCGCCGGGCAGATCAGCTATGTCGCCGATTTTCCACCGGTAGAACCGGTTCTGTCTGAATGGCCCCACACGATGGTGGGCGGAGTCCGTGAACGTCTTCAACTGCTGGGCATTGAGCGGCCTTATCGCCACCAGGCCGAGGCTGCTGAGGCATTTCTACGCGGCGAAGACGTGATGGTGGCAACCGGAACCAATAGCGGAAAGACGCTTTGCTTCAATGTGCCTACCCTGCACGCGCTCCTCAGCGAGCCGGCGGCCCGAGCTCTATATATCTACCCCACCAAGGCCCTCGCTCAAGATCAGTTGGGCAAGCTTGGGGCAATGATGCCGGACGCGATTCGGGCGGCGGCCTACGATGGCGATACCCCGGCATCCAATCGCTCAGCAATCCGCAAGAGCAGCCACATCGTGTTGAGCAACCCCGATATGCTCCACGTCGGCATCCTTCCCACCCACGAGCTCTGGGGGCCGTTTCTCAAGTCTCTGCGCGTGATCGTCATCGATGAGATGCACGTATATCGGGGAGTCTTTGGGTCTCACGTCGCCAATGTCATTCGGAGACTCTTGCGCCTATGCGCCTGGCGGCGCTCGCGACCTCAGATCATCGGGTGCTCCGCAACGATTGGAAATCCCAAGGCTCTTTTTCAAGCATTGACTGGGCGGGAGCCCGCTCTCGTCGACGAAGATAGCTCGGGCCATGCACGGCGAACCTTTGTGTTCTGGAATCCACCCATCATCGATAACGACAAACGGGCTAGCGGCAACATCGTCTCGTCGGAAGTTCTTGCAACGCTTGTTGAGCACAAGCAAAGGACACTCTGCTTTAACCGAGCCCGCGTTTCCACCGAACTGGTGCTGCGTTACACCCGAGCCCGACTCCAAACCGGTGGCCAGGTATCGCCAAGCGTAGTAGAAAGCTACCGAGGCGGGTACACGGCTCGCGAACGGCGACAGATCGAAAGCGCCCTCTTCAAGGGCAAGCTGCAGGGGCTAGCGGCAACCAACGCCCTTGAACTGGGGGTGGACATCGGGGGCCTTGACGCGGTGGTCATGAACGGATACCCCGGATCGATCTCTAGCTTTTGGCAACAGGCTGGCCGAGCCGGAAGGGGAGATCGGAATGGCCTCGCCGTCTTCGTCGCCCACGAGGACCCCTTGGAACAGTTCCTCATACGAGAGCCGCATCTCGTGCTCGACGCAGCCAACGAAAGCGTCTCGTTACGCCCCGACAATGAACATGTCCTTGAGGCGCAGCTTCGATGTGCCGGATATGAGCGTCCCTTGGCGCCCAGTGAGCTAGAAGCCTTTGGCTCAAGCGCACTCGAGTTGGCAGAGGCTATGGATCGCGCGGGCACACTCGCGTTTCGCAATGGCCTCTTTTTCTTCCCTTCTCATGAAGCACCGTCACCCTCGGTCAACATCCGATCGGGTGGAGGCGAAGCCGTTTCGATCATGCTTCAAGGCGAGGTTTTGGGAACGATGGACCGATGGCGGGCCATGCAACAAGCCCATGAGGGCGCAGTCTATCTCCACCGAGGAGCAAGCTACGTGGTGCAAAGGCTTGACCTCAATGCCCGTACTGCCGAAGTCGAGGCGGCAGAGGTGCCGTACTTCACCCGGGCGTTTGTTCAGTCAACCATCGAATCGGACGTTCCCTTTGACCAGAGGGATTGTGGAGATGCGTTTATCACTTTGGGCCGAGTGACGGTGACCGACTCGATTGACGGCTATCGACTGGTATCTCTCGATGGAGACCGGATCTTGGGAGTTCACCCCTTGGAGTTTCCCCCTTCAACCTTTGACACGGTCGCGGTGAGGTTCGATCTACCTCCGGCGGAAGAATATGAAGCCGGGGCGATCGCCACCCACGGTTTGGAGCACGCTCTCCTCGCCCTCGCTCCGCTGATCGCTGGCTGCGACCGGAGCGATTTGGGCAGCAGCTGGTATGGGGTTTTTCCGGAGACCCTTGGGCCGGCACTCTTCGTTTTCGATCGCATCCCAGGCGGAATGGGTTTGGCCGAGCAGCTTTACAGGTCCGTTGAGCCCTGGATCAAAGGGGCGCGCCAGTTAATTGCGGGCTGCCCTTGCCAAGATGGCTGCCCTTCTTGCCTTCTTAGCACTGCCTGTGGCGCGAACAACGAGTTCCTAAACAAGGCTTCCACCTTGAACTTACTAAGGCGATTAGGTTAGAACTTTCCCTTAGAAGTGGATCGTAAGTTGCGATGAGATGAGGCCCCCTCGGGCAACGATGAGGTCTCCGAGGAATCCGTTGGCCAAATTCGCCCGGCTTGTCTGCCAGAGCAAGGACCACTGCACTGTCGAAGCGGGCCGCCAACTAATGCCCACGTTCCACCAATGCTCATAGGGTGCGTTGTCGCTGGGTACGCCATTGCCGGCGCCATTGCCCCACAAGCCTTTTGCTTCCATGGCCTCGTATCCAAGGGTGACGTCCCCGCGGGGCAATGCACTCCAATCGATCATCAAATTGTAATCGGAGATCCGGTCGGTCATCTGATCAAGGGCGGCCAGGCTATCGGTGATTTGAGCGCCACTATCGGTGAGCCACTGACCATTCGCCGAGAGCTTCAGGACTGGGGTCGTCTTCCACCAGGCGTCAACAGACCATCCCTTAACATCGGTCGGATTCCACCAGGTGCCGAGCCTCCCCCAATCCCCCGGCGCGCCATAGAGAGGCGCGATGTACTCATATCCTGCTTTCACCCCAACATCAGGCCAGTCGCGGGCTATGGACAGCCAATAGGCATCGTCGTTGCCTTTGACATAAGCATCGCCGCCCACAAAGACGTCAGTCCGCCCATAGGCGCCGGATAGCTTGACTCTGGAGATTATTTCGTTGGCATCAAGGCCGTAGAGCCTCACGCCGTCCGGGACTACATTGTCTGGAGGGGCAGCAAGCGTGCCGGTCGTTCCGTTGAAGTAGTTGTCCGAACTCATCCACACGTAGGCCGCATCAAGACGACCTCCCCGAAAGTCCACATGGCCCCGAGCCCCGAACTCTTGGTCGACGCTGACCGCCCCTGGAGACAGGCCGAAGTTGGTTCCGGCATTCACCGCGACCTGATCCACGGCGGTCACCACGCGGCCTGCGGTCAACGGCTGGATTTGTCCGCCGCCTATCGCCTGCTCGTCGCTCGTCCGCCCTCCGAAGAGGTCGAAATATGCGGCTCCGACCCGAAGCCGCCCTTTAGCTCCGTCGAAACTCCAATCTCCATTGCTCCACCGACTACCGGAGAAATAGGGCGCGGCTGGATCGGGCCTTCGATAGAAATAGGGACTGATTTGGTAGCCTTGCCGCCCAACGGTTGCCGAGTCAAACTTGGAATGTGGGCGTCCGACCCACTTCAGCCACGCCTCATCAAGCACCACCGAAGTAGGCGCCTCCCGAAAACCGATGTTGCCCATGTTGGTGCCAGTGTTCGGCGTGGTGGACATATCGCCAAAAGCGCTTCCGCCGACAACATCGCCAGCCGAAACCATCGCCCCCCATTGGGGGCTTGCCTCACCGTCTTTCGTTGACGTCACATTCAGGTCAAGATCTTGAAAGATCGAAGAATCCTTGTCGGCGCCGACCGGGTAGGGCTGGCCGGTAGCGTTGCGACTTAGCCCGGTGAGCCGACCATCCACAGTCAATCCGAATTGACCGCCTGTGCCATATCCGCCGATCCCAATCAAGCTCTCGTCGACACTAACCTTGAACGGAAGAGGGGAGCCTTCGATTTGGCTGAGCCGGCTGCCTTCGAAAGCGGCCAGGGAAGCTCTCATTGAGGCGGTATCGAAACCCAGTGACCGGTATTCTGCGCCAAACGAAGCGAGCGCCATTCGAAGAACCGCGATGTCCCTCGCTAGGGATTGGACCACCGCCATTCCGCTCTCTAGAGCGAGAACCCTAGAAGAGACGTCGTCAGACGTGTGCGCTTCGGACTCCTCCAAGCGCCGAAGGCGAAGGTCCAGATCATCATCGCGGTCTGCGAGAGTGTGATAGGCCGCCGCCATTGCTACCGCGATCTCATATCGAGTCAGTACGTGGGCCCCGTTGAAGAGCCCCGCCGGATACCCGGAGAGAAGCCCATCGGCCCTTAATCGAGCCAAGCCTTCGTACGCCCAGTGATTCTGGGGCACGTCGGGAAATCCGGTCTGGGCGCTAGCAACGCCCACGAGGAACATCGCAGCGGCGGTCCAGGCAAAGGGATGAGATTTCATGCTCTCTGAGAAAAAATGGCCACGGAGTGGTCGAATTGAGCATACACGAAGCTGATTTCTTCGACGGTGGCGTTCAAAAAGAAAAGTGGACCCGGCCAAAGGCCGGGCCCACTTCGTTCCCGTTTCCGTCAGGTTTAGAACTTGACGGTGAACTGAGTGGCGATCAGTCCGCCACGAAACACGCTATTGGTCTCCTGGAGATTGATGTTGCTGATTTGCCAGAGCAAGCTCAGCTTGGCATTCTCGCTGGCGTTCCAACCGAGACCGATGTTGTACCAGTTCTCGTATTGGGATGTGGGCGTGAGGTTCTTGGCGTTGACCAGTTCAAATCCGAGGCTAGCCTCGTAAGGGCCCGGCTTGTACTTGAGGTCGACGTTATAGTCCGAAACGGTGTCCGAGGTCGGAATACCGGCTCCGGCGCCATTGAACGGCAGGTTCTTGCCCTGACCGGTGCCGCCGAGCCACTGGCCCTTGCCATCGATGGAGATGTCGTGGGTCAGATCAACGTCAACCGAGGCGTTCCAGCCCTGAATGTCGGTGGGATTCCACCACGTTCCGATGCGGCCCCAGTCACCAGGCGCTCCGTAGAGCGGGCCGATGTACTCGTAGCCACCCTTCAGGTCGAACTGATCGACCTTCCGGCCAACCGATACCCACCAGGCATCGTTGTACTTGTCGACGATGTCATCGCCGCCCTGATAGACGTCGGACTTGCCGTACGAGCCGTAGATTCCGAAGCCGTCATAGTGGAAGTCGACGTCGCCGCCGTACACTCGCACGCCGTCTGGCTGCGGATTCGAACCACCTGGCTGGAATTCCGTGTTCTCCAACCAGAGATAGGCGAGGTTCACCTTGCCGTAGCTGCTGATCGGGATACCGGCGGTGACACCGAGTTCATTGTTGATCAACAGGTCGCCACCGGGATTGACCACGGGCAGGGCATGAGTCGACCCCATCGGGATCGAATAGGCGCTGATTCTTCCAGCGGTCAGAGGCTGGATAATGTCCGTGCCAGAACCACTGCCCTGGCTGCTGATGTCGGTGTTGTCGGAAACTTTTCCGCCGAATACCTTGATCGAAGCAGGGCCAGCGTTGAAGGCAACCTTCAGACCATCGAAGGTCCAGTCGCCATCGCTCCAGCGCGCGTTGTTATAGAACCACTCGGTGTCGGGGCGCTTGTACAGCAAGGCATCAATTTGGTTGCCTTGGCGACCAACAGTAGCATCGATGTTCGCGCTCGCCAGTTTGGTGGAGAACTTGACCCACGCCCGATCCACATAGATCGATTCATAGCCTTCGCTGAAGCCCGTGCCAATTGGGGACGAGGACTGATTGCCAAGGGCCGAACTTCCGGTCGTATCGTATCCGAGGGTATTGCCAACCACGACGGTGGCGCCGTAGGTCGGTTTGCCCGGATCGTCGTTGGCAGACAAGATGTTGATTCCAAGCTCATGGTAGAGCGAGAAATCCTTGTCGGCGCCAACGTGGTAGTAACCACCACTGGGATAGCTCTGCACCTTGCTGATACCGGTGTAGCGCCCATCGGGTGTCAAGCCATAGAGGCCGCTCTGGCCGTAGCCGTTAATCCCGAGGAAGTTGATGTCGCCGCTGACCGTAAAGGGCAGCTTGACCTTCTCCAACGAGGTGATCCGATCACCATAGTCGGCGAGTTCCTTCTTGAACTCGGCATCATCGACGTTCAGGGCCGCAAATTCCGCCTTGAACTCGTCCGAGGCTTTTTGCAAGGCGGCGATATCGTCGCCCCAGCCCTTCATCGCGGCCAGATCCGACTTGATTTCGTCGACTTCGCTCTTCAAATTGGCGATGTCGGCTGAGTCGGTTCCTTCTTTGTCTTCGAGCGCTTTGACCTGCTCGCTAAGTCCGTCGGTGACGGTCTTGAGGTTTGTCCAAACCGCGTACATCGCAACTGCCAGTTCGTACCGGGTCGCCATTCGAGATCCACGATAGAAACCATCCGGGTAGCCCATGAGCAAGCCTTCTTGCTTCATGCGACCCAGTGCTTCGTAGGCCCAATGGTTTTCCGGAACGTCCGGGAAGTTCGTGCTCTGGCCGAAAGCAGCTCCTGCGAAGGCGCTGACCAGAACGGCGGTAAGAGCGTACTTAAGTGTTCGCTTCATGTTTTCCGTTTATGCTCCTTGTTTGTTTTCAGGAACCCCGCCGTCGCATTTCCATTCCGTCCCATATACTGCCTTGAGTTACCTATGAGGCGAATGCTGATTTGCTCTGACGTTGTTGCCTGCATGATTTCGAGCCACAGAGACCCGTAAACCAGATAGATTATGATCGCCCGGTAAAACGTTTGCAAGCTTTTCACCTTGCATTTCAGGAATTTTCACCTGGACAACCAATAAAACCCTCCTTTCCTGCCGTAGCGAAGACCGGGATACACTGTCCCAAATGCTTGATCGACAGTTTGTTCGTCAAAATCCACCCCTTGTGAAGGTCGGCGCTGCGCGAAAGGGGATCGATGCTCCTGTCGACGAATTCCTTCGGATTGACGGCGAGTGGCGTGAAGCCATTTCGCGCCTTGAAGTCGACCAAGCCGAAATGAACCGAACGAGCAAGTCCATCGGAACCTTGTTAGCCAGCGGAAAGACGGAAGAAGCGGAGGCAGCAAAGGCCAAAACCAGCGCCCTTAAAGATTCCATTCGGAGCGGCGAGTCAGCGCAGCGCGACCTCGAGGCTCAGCTCAGAGCCATCGAATTGTCCCTCCCCAATCTGCCGCACGCATCGGTCCCGGATGGGTTGACTGAAGCAGAGAATGTGATCGTGCGCACATGGGGGGAACCGGCAATGCCGAGCGAACCCACCCCTCACTGGGAAATCGCCGAGGAGCTGGGGCTACTCGACCTGCCCCGGGCCACGAAGCTGAGTGGCAGCGGATTTGCGCTCTACACGGGTTGGGGTGCAAGGCTCCAGCGGGCTCTGTTCAACTTCATGATCGATCATCAGACCCTCAAGGCCGGCTACCGAGAGATCTACCCCCCATTCATGGTCAATGCCGACAGCCTCAGGGGCACCGGGCAGTTGCCAAAATTTGGCGACGATTTGTATAAGACTCAGGATGATCTTTATCTTATTCCGACCGCCGAAGTGCCTGTGACGAACATGTACCGCGACGAAATCCTTGATGCCTCAGCGCTCACCATGAAGATGGCCGCTTACTCGGGATGCTTTCGAAGGGAGGCTGGCGCCGCCGGAAAGGACACCCGTGGCATCCAACGAGTGCATCAGTTCGACAAAGTCGAACTCGTCAAGCTCACCAAGCCGGAGGACAGCTACGATGAATTGGAATCCCTGACTAAGGACGCCGAGGCGATTCTGCAGATGATGGGGCTGCACTACCGGGTTTCGTTGATGTGCGGCGGGGAAATGAGCTTTTCCAACGCCAAACAATACGACCTGGAAATATGGTCGCCCGGGCTTCAGCGGTACCTTGAGGTTTCGAGCTGTTCCAATTTCGAGGCTTTTCAGGCCCGCCGTGCCGGCATCCGGTTCCGACGCGCCCAAGGTGAGAGACCCGAGTTCGTCCATACCCTCAATGGAAGCGGCGTGGCTTGCCCAAGGTTGTTCGCCTGCATCCTGGAAGTGCATCGTCAGCCAGACGGCAGTGTGCTTCTGCCCGGGCCCTTGAGGCCTTACGTGGGTTCAGATCGATTGCCAAGACCTTCCGCATCCTCGTAATCCTCGCCGTGTTCCCGGCGGGCTCCTTGCCAATCATTTGACTACCTCCGGTCGTGGGGCCGGTAAGAGTGGGCGTATGGCAAGATTGAATGGGTTTTCGCAATCCTTCGAGACCAGTCTTCAGCAGCGGGTCGATCCTCGGGTCGTCCTCGCGAGCCGAATACTCCAGATGGCACAGCATGAGCTGGAACAGGCAATCGACACCGAGTTGATCGAGAATCCAGCCCTGGAAAGACTGGAGGAAGAGCACCTCCCGATCGAGGACGCGGAGATTCTTAGAGCGGTGGCCCCGCAAGAGCTTCGCCCCGGCAGTGAGGATTTTGAGTTCCGTCGAAGCCTGCCGCAAGACGATGACGGCGTCAATTGGGTCGACCTCGCATCGAGCTCCACTACGCTTTGGGACCACTTGAGGGGCGAGTTGACGGCCGTTCTGCCCAAGCACCTGACCGCCCTGGGTCTCTACATGGTCGAATGTGTGGACGCCCGTGGTTACTTCGACTCGACGGTCGAAGAAGTGGCCCTTGCCACCGGCAGTTCTCTTGAGGAAGCAGAGTTCGTTCTCGGCAAGCTGCGCGAATGCGAGCCGGGCGGAGTGGGAGCAACGAGCGTCGAGGACTGCTTGCTGCTCCAACTGCGCCGCGCCGATTCGATGGAGCGGAAACTGGCGCGAGTGATCATTCGCTCGCACATGGAAGACTTCATGACCCGACGGACCCAACGCATCTGCCGCCGCTACAAGGTGCTGCCCGAGGTCGTAGAGGCTGCGTTCCGCGAGATTCTGGATTTGAATCCTTACCCGGGCGAGACCTTCCAGGCCGGTTCGGTGACTGCCTCGATCAAACCGCCGGCCGTCGTTCCCGACCTCGTGCTGGAAAGAACCGAAAATGGCTGGGTCATCGAAGTGAAGGGCGCTGACCCCAGTTCCCTGTGTCTCAGCCGCGCCTACAAGCACCGCCTTGAGGAGTTGGACCGGCTTGAGCGAGTTCCCAAGGATGAGCGACGACACATCAGCACCTATGTGCACCGGGCTGAAGACTTCATTTCTTGCGTGCAGCAGCGCAGACGCACGCTCCTGCGAATCGGCGAGTACCTGGTCGACCGTCAGGCAGGTTTCATTTCAACCGGCCGCTATCAGTTCCTCCAGCCGCTCACACGCGCTCAAATGGCGGGTGTGCTGGGCCTTCATGAGAGCACGGTAAGTCGCGCGACCATGGAGAAATTCGTGCAAATTGCCAACGGAGAGATCGTTCCGTTTGAGGTGTTCTTCAAGCCCGCCCTGCGGGTACAGAAGATGATCGAAGAGATCCTGGCCACCGAGAATCCGCGGGACCCCCTTTCCGACGAACGCATTGCCGAAATCCTCGCCGAACGTGGCGTGGTAGTAGCCCGCCGGACCGTCAACAAATATCGAGATCGTACGAAGCTTCTGTCGTCGCGAAAGCGACGATCCGCTTAGTCGGCAACGGACTTACGCGTCTTTGTTGAACGAGCCGCAGCGGCAGGTTTTGCCGTCTTCGCGCGGGGCGGCGGTTTGCCGGGCTCCCGGTCTTTGTGGCTGCTCTTGACGATCAGGCGAACCGGTGTTCCCTCAAGCGGGTAGGCCAACCGGATCTGATTGATCAGGTAGCGCTGGTAGGAGAAGTGGCAAAGCTCAGGATCATTGCAGAATAGTGCGAACGTGGGTGGCCTCGTTGAAACCTGGGTGGCATAGTAGATCTTGAGCGCGCGGCCGTTGGTGGTATAGGGCCTGGAGAAGGTTGCGTCGGCGATCAGGCGGTTCAACTGGCCAGTTGATATCCTAAAGGAGAAGCTTTCCAAGGCGGCCAGGACCGCGTCGAGGGCCGGTTCCAATCCGGCTCCCTCTTTAGCTGAGGTGTAGGCGATGCGCGCGTAGCTCAGCTCCGGCATGTGATCTCGCAAGATTCGCGTAAAGTCCTTTTTTAAGATGCTGTTCTTGCGAGGCATCCCGTCGGGGGGTTCCATTAGGTCCCACTTGTTGACCGCCAGCACGCAGGCCTTTCCGGCGTCATGGGCAAGCTTTGCTACGCGCTTGTCGCCATCGGCCAGACCAAAGGCCCCATCGATGATGATCATCGCGCAGTCCGCCCGATCGATCGCTTTGGAGGCCCGATCGACCATATAGTATTCAACCGTGCCTTGAATCTTTCCACGACGCCGAATGCCCGCAGTATCGATGATTCGAAATCGCTCACCTGAGTATTCCAACAGGGTGTCAACCGCATCCCGGGTTGTGCCGGCAATCTCCGAGACGATCACGCGTTGGTCACCGGTGAATGCATTGACCAGTGAACTCTTGCCAACGTTCGGGCGGCCGACAATCGCGACCTTGGTCTCTTCGCGATAATCTTCCTCCTCCAGCACTTCGGGGAGCAAACCGGTGACCACGTCCATTAGATCTCCGACGCCGCGACCGTGCAGACTCGAAATGGGATAGACATCTCCCAAACCAAGCCCATAAAACTCGGCAGCCCAATCGTCGCGCCCTGGGTGATCGGCCTTGTTCACCACGATCAGCAGCGGCTTGGTGACCCCGCGGAGGCTGTTGGCAAGATCGAGGTCGTCAGGGTGCAGACCGCCAGGCGCTTCGGTGAGGAAAAGCACCACATCGGCTTCTTCCAGAGCGACTTGGGCCTGGACACGAATTTGTTCGGTGAGCGGATCCGTTTCCTGAAAGAGGATGCCACCGGTATCGACCACCTCAAATCGGCGTCCATTCCATTCGGATTGCGCATAAAGCCGGTCACGCGTGATGCCTGGCGCATCTTCAACAACGGCCACGCGCCGCCCAACGATCCGGTTGAAAAGCGTGCTCTTCCCGACGTTTGGACGGCCGACGATAACTACGATCGGGAGTTTTGATCCCATAGGGGGTAGCGAAGAAGATACCTGATGCCCCAAAATGCCAGGATGGCTAGGTCTTGGTCGAACCTATGGATTGCGTGCTTCGTTGGCCTCGCGACGAGCGCTTTGGGCCAATCCAGTGACTCCAGTCACGAATTCGGTCTGATGGGCGGCGAATCCGTCCATGTTTTTGGTTCGAGCGAGACCCTGAGCACCCTCGGGCTGTTTTACCGCTCCCTGCGTCACGAACCTCGCCTTGGCGGCCGTCGCGTCTCGGCAGACTTGGTTTTTGAGGGCTATGCCGAACAGAACTTTCATGCGGCGGACACACTTGATAAAGCCTATTCGCAAACAGCAGTGGGCGGGCTTGCCATGGGCCGCTGGAACTACGGACAGTTCTTCGTTGATTTTGGGGCAGGTCTTCAGGTCCAGAGCCGCAAGACGCACGACCTGTCCACCTACATCAACAGCACCCCAGTGCTGGATTTGGGCTGGCGCCAACACGCAGGGTCAAACGACATCGTTTACGGGGTCCGCTATTTGCACATCTCCAATGCCAATACCGATCGACCTAACCGTGGCCAGAACCAACTCCTGCTCTACGTGGCCTTGAAGTTCTGAAAAAAATGGCCCCTAGATGCCGCTCAACACGCTAGGGGCCAATGCACCCCGCCCCGAAAGGCGGTGCGAATCGTGAGGTTGGTGGCCCCCGGGCCACCGCATTCTCTTGAACTGTCGTTTCTCGGACCGAGGCTGCAGATTCTTGCAGCCTCCGGTCCAAGTTGCATTCACTTTCGCCACTTCACGTGGCCATCACAGAGTCCTGGCTGGCGCCCCGCGTTACTGGGCGCCAACCGCTTCCGTCCGGGGACTAAGGAGTGCTCGGATTGCGCCGCCACTCGTTGTTGTCATACGAGGTCCAAGTCTGATTCACGTTCTGCCACTTTGCGTGGCCGTCGGCGAAACCAATGTTTATGCCTCCCTGAACGTAGGTGCCACCGCTCACATCGCCACCGAGGGCGACCGTCTCGGCGCCGGCGCTAAGGCTCGCATCACCGTGGTGGGGGTAAGGACGTGACTGAAGGCTGCCTGTCCAGGAGGGGGCCGAGTCATCAAATGCCCAAGGCTGCGGATAGAGACCGCCGCGCGAAGCTGACCAGGTGAGGTTGGATAGGCGCGCAGCATCGGCGATGAGAATGAAGTTCGATGTTTGAGCGATGCTCGTATCGGTCACCTGATCGTTGATGCCGAAGTCAGACAGCCCGGGAATGAGCTCGCCTCCAACGGTTACACCGGTCCCCGTGAAAGTTCCTGCCGGGTTGCCCGAAGTCGATTGAGCTTCATAGGCCAGATAGAACGGGGCGTCCTTCTCGATTTTCGCAGCATTGTAGCCGGCGGCGATCTCGAGGTTCACAATGTTCCCTTCGTTGAAGTTGGTGCCATAGTCCACGCTCCACCACTCGGTCTGGGCCGGCGTCGGCCACTGGGTGGCTGAAGGATCTTTCCAAAGCCCGTCACTCTTAATGTAGGGCGACAGAAGCTCACGGGCACTGTAGAGGGCCGCGTTGGCGGCGGTATCCTGGCCGGTCACGTTGTAGGTGGGCGAATAGCGCTCGGTGACCGAGAAGGGGAACGTGTCGTTGTTGTCGTTGAGATATAGCAGGTAGCCGAGGCTCAGCTGCTTGACATTGGAAAGTCCGACCGACTTCTTGGCGGCGTCTTTGGCCTGAGCGAAGACGGGGAAGAGGATCGCGGCCAAGATCGCAATGATGGCGATGACCACGAGGAGTTCGATGAGGGTGAAAGCTCGTCTTTGATTCATGAATGATTGCTCCGGGGAAGGAACCTTCCCTTTGAATACCGATGATTATAAACGATAAATTCGCCATATACGATATTGTTGATCATTTTACTAAAGAATACGGTAATCGTCTCGGTCTGGGCATCTGCCCTCGGAGGTCAGAGGGTCTGTTTGCCTAACGATCTGAGGCGGCCATTCGTGGTCGGGCGCCGACGGGCACCCCATCCCCGACTATAATAGGGCCATGTCTCAGCGGTTGCCCGAGTGGTTAACGATCCGTCTTCCCCGACCCGACACGATCAAAGAGGTCGAGGGAATGATGCGGGTCAAGAACCTGCACACGGTCTGCGAGAGCGCGCGATGCCCAAACCTTCCTGAGTGCTGGAGCAAGAAGAGCGCTACCTTTATGATCCTGGGCGACACGTGCACGCGAAGTTGCGGATTCTGCGCGATCAAGGTTGGCCACGGGTTGACCGTTGACGCCGGAGAGCCCGAACACGTGGCCCAGGTGGCACAAGACCTAGGGCTGAAGCACATCGTGGTGACCAGTGTGGCCAGGGACGATCTCGCCGACGAGGGTAGCGGGCAATTTGCCAAGACGATCCAGGCCCTGCACGCGGCCAACCCTCTCGCGATCGTCGAAGTGCTCACGCCCGATTTCAAGGGCAAGCGCTGGTGCATCCAAGCCGTGACCGATGCGCAGCCTGAGATCTTTAACCACAACGTGGAGACCGTCGAACGCCTGCAGACCGTGGTGCGCCCCCAGGCCAAGTATCAGCGCTCACTGGATGTCCTCCGCGTCGCGAAGGAACTGGATCCTCGAATCTACACAAAGTCGGGAATTATGCTGGGGCTTGGCGAAACCCGAGAAGAGGTGCTCATGACGCTCGGCCACCTTCGAGCGTCCAAGGTCGATGCCGTGACCATCGGTCAATATCTTCGGCCCACCATGCGACACCTGCCCGTCGTCGAGTACATCCACCCCGACGTCTTTTCCGAGTACGAGAAGGTGGGAGCAGACATGGGTTTTGCGTTCGTTGCGAGCGGACCATTCGTGAGGAGTTCATACAACGCGATCGAGTTCAGCAAAAAGGTGATGGCGGAGCGTCTAGAAAAGATGGAGGCCCAGCCGGCTTAGCCAGCGATGCGCTAGGCAGCCGGCGGCGACGTTCCACGTCTGATAGGTTTTTGAGTCTTTCGATGGCCATTAGGATTTAACGGCCATAACCGCGCTTAGATGGATGCATAGCGCTTCGTCCCGTTTCACTTGAGAAGCCGCCGTGGTAGTTCAAGGATTCCTCAAATCATTGAGATGGCTGATCGGCTGGATTCCGGTCACTTTGGTCGCGTTCGGAGGCGGCAGTTATTTGGCTGCCTGCTTCAGCAAGCTGCTGGCACCCAGTGTCCCCCTTGTTCTTCGGTATCCGTCACCGGCCGGTATCATGGAACTCCACGCCGGAGGCTACAACCTTGACCCGAGAAGTGGGGCCGCCACCATCACGGGGATCAGCTTGCGTGATCCGAAAGGCGCCTTGGTGGCCGCCTCCCGCGTCGTTTTCGTCAAGTTCGACCCGGGCTCTGTATGGAATGAGACCAGTCCCATTTCGGTGGCCCTCGACCACCCATACATCAAGCTCGTTCGGAACGAGATCGGACACCTCGATGCCACCGACTACCTTCCCCCAAAGAAGGCAACCCCTTCGCTGAGACCCGTTGCGGTGGTGATCGAAGGTGGCGTCGCCGACTTCGTCGACCACTATCGGGTATCGAACTGGCGTCTTCGTGTTCTGGCATCGCGCGCCGACGTCGACGTCCTTGGAGATCGCTGGTCTGCCACCGCCCCTCTCAACATCGGCCAAGTCGGCGCCCTGTCCCTGCTGGCACAGGGCGCGCCCGACTACACCGTCGCCACGATTGATTCCAGCCAACTCCAGCTACGGTCACTGTTGGAACACCTCGGAGCGACCGACCTCGCACATTCCCTGTCGGGACTCACGGAAGGATCCACTCTGGCAGCGGGAAGTGTGACGGTTCTGGCACGCCCATCTCAACCCGTTGACTATCACGGCTGGGTAGTCGCAACTTCCCAAGCGCTGGCCTACAAGAGCTTTCTCCTTCCCACCGATGCAAGCTGCCGCCTGGTTTTTTCCCGCAATGGTGCTTACGGATTGATCTCGCTCAGCCGGCAGGAAATGAAAGGGACTTGGCACGGACGCATGCGGTGGAGATCCGGCTTTGGACTTTCCGGAGTGGTACAGGCCGACATCCCAGCTCCCGACGAGGTGGGGTCCTATTTTCGAGGGCTGATGAAGGGGCTGGCCTTCCGAAATGGCCAATACCAGGGATGGTTGGCCACCACGGGACCAGGAACCTGGACCGCAAGCGGCCATCTGAACGCAAGCGATCTGTCTTGGCGTGGGCAGAATCTAGACGACGTCGCCGGGGGCGTGGAAATCAATAGGGGAGGAACCTTGATCGCGGTTGACCAAGCCCGTTGGAGCGGCGGCAATCTGCGCGGTTGGGCTCGTTTGGGGTCGGACACAACGGTTTCTGGGGCGTTCGCTCTGGGACAAGCCGATCTTGGCCGCCTTGCTGCCAGTCGTAACATCCGAGGCTTCAGCGGAGAAGGTGCCGCTTATGTCACGCTTGCGGGATCAGAATCCTCACCTTCCCTCGACTGGATCGCACAAGGGGCCGGAGGATATAGGCAAGGTTCTGAACGATACTTAGGCGATTTCGACGGAGCGGGCGAGCTCACGAGTCGACAACTCTCGATTACCCGAAGCGCTTTGCGCCTGGCCGCTGGCCGCCTGGCCGCCACCGGGACCGTTGGCGTGCAAGCCGGCAACCTTGCCGTCAACGTCGACGCGTTCGGAGTTGACTTGAGCCGGCTTGAGCCCCGACTGCAAGGCAACGCCACCGTGCAGGGCAAAGTGGTGGGCACCTTGACGGCCCCCGAGCTTCTGGGCCATGGGGAACTTTTTGCGCCTGGATTCGACCGCCTCCAGTTTCCGTTCGCGGTCGCCGATCTTGACGCGACGCGCAAGGCCGTTAAGCTGAGTGCCATTCAAGTCGCGAGCGGCCAAGGATCTATCCAGGGCTGGATGTCCTATGGCGAAGGGACAAGTTCGATTAGCGGAGCCCTGACGGGGACGGCCCTTCAAGCCGCCGACTTCAGCGACGATCATGTTGTCGGGGTTTTCGATGTGTCGCGGTTCGATGTCGCGGGCACGGTTGCTCACCCAAGGATCGACGCGCGGTGGACCGCCGATACGCTCCTCGCCGGACCACTCAAAATAGACCAAGCGGCCGGCAAGGTTCAGCTAACGGACCGAGAGGTCACACTGGATGAAAGCTCAGCGGTCGTCGGTGGCGGGAACGTGGCCCTAAGCGGCCAATACGGGCTCGACAGCCGCACCGGACATGTGGCCCTAAAGGCGACCAGTGTGGGTCTCGATGCGATTCCTTCCGAGTTCCTTGGCGGCAACAGCCTCCAGGGTACTGCCGATCTCAGCGCCGACGCGGAACTGGGCCCGAACGATCTGAGGATTGGCCCTGTGAGTGGCCAGGCGTCCCATTTGGCCTTCAACGGAGAACCTGTTGGAGGCGCTACGTTTGAGGTCCTTCGCAAGGGTAACGAGATGCTCGGTTCGGGCTCGGTTGGCGACGATCAACACCATGTTGACCTTCGCGACGCAAGCTATGATCCAGAATCCCGACGGTGGTCGGTCGACGCGGTGGTTTCCAACTTCGATCTGGCCAGCATTTACCCGATGGCTAGGCCGTCATGGTCCACCATGCCGCCGGATGAAGCTTCCCGGCTTTCCGAGGTTGGCGGGGACTTGGATGCGACGGTTTCGATCACGGGACGAGGCAACGATGAGCCCGACGGGCGGGTGTCCAACCTTTCCGTTCGCAACTTAAGCTACGGTGGCCGCCCGCTTGGCGCCATCTCTGGTGAAATCGACAAATCGGGATCACTCCTCCGCACGTCCGGCCTGGAATGGACGCAAGGCGACGGGGTCGCACGCGTGAGTGGGGACGCCGATCTAAAGGGCAGCCTTCGGCTCGACGGAGACATCTCCGACTTCGATCTGTCGGACCTGTCCCTGTTCAATGATCAACTGGCGTCACTCGCCGGTTCTGCCGACATCTCCTTTTTGGCGACCGGCAAGACGGCGAGCCCCGATGTGCAGGCATCTCTTCGGTGCGACCGCGTCAAGCTTGGAACTCCAGACTCGGGAGCGGTTGATTTCGGTTTGCTCGTCGATTCGTTCCATTTGACCCCCAATCCTTCTCCCGACGAAGCCGGGCGTGGAACCCTAGACGCCACCGGCGAGTTCGAATATCAGGGTCTTTCCGGTCAACTCACCGCTGCACTTCCGATCGTCTACCCGTTCGCCGTGGCGCAGGATCGCAGTCTGAGCGCTTCCATTTCGGTTCCTGCGCGGCCACTCAGCGATTTTGACCATGCGACCGCAGGGTTGGACCCCGCTCGCACATCAGGGACGCTAGGTGGCTCACTTTCGGTGAGCGGATTAGCGACTGCTCTGCAGGCTCATGGGAGCCTTGATGCATCCGCCCCAACCCTCGCTCTGAAAGGCTGGCGTGGATCATTCCAAGACGCGAAGGCCTCGCTCACCGTCGATGATCAGAACCTTAAGTTCGAGCTTGCTGCAAAGTCGAGCGCGGGCGGCGAAGTCTCGGGAAGTGGCACGGCCCAGCTAGCCACCTTTGGCGATCTGTTGAAGGCCATCGCCGCGGGCGAAACGAGCCAGGTCCTGGCGGGGGCGGTAAGCGGTGGACTCAACGCCCATGATCTTGCCTTTGATGAGCGATCCAAGGACGTCTCGGCTGCCGGCAAGCTTAACGGGTCACTGGTGTTCGGTGGCAGCCTCGCTGCCCCTACGATTTCCACTCCGGATCAACAGCCTCTTACCCTGTCCCACGGGAGTTTCACCGTCGCCGGGAGCCCTCCCCCCCAGCAAGCTCAAGTGGCGCCAGTGATCAACCCGGCCTTCAACGTTAGCTTCACGGTGGACCCGACGCGGGTCAAAGGCGGGACCGCCCAAGTAGTGGTTCTCGGCAAGGGACGGCTCGCTGGAACGTTGGCCCAACCCGACTTGTCAGCAGACTTTGCGGTTGTAAACGGGACGCTTCGGTTGCCGGCGGCAAAACTGGCCCTGCAGCCCGGGGGAACCGTTCACTTTTCGTATGACGGGGAGTCGGACACACCCACGGCCAGTGCGCTTGTGAATTTAGAAGGTCATACGTATCTCACTGCCGTCCCCTACGGCGATGTCCCAGAGCGATATTCCATCACCCTCGATGTGACCGGAGACATGTTGGCAGATACTGGCACTGAACTGGTTGCCCGTTCAGATCCCCCGGACCTATCGCAAGACCGCATCTTGGCACTCTTGGGTGAGGCTCAGCTGCTGCAGGGAAGCCCCGGGCAGACCGCGGGCGACCAAGTTCGGGTCGCAGTAGCCGATCTTGGCTTGCCGGCAGCTCTCGACCCGATCACCTCGCGGATTGCCGACGAACTGAGGCTGGACTATTTGTCGATCGACTACAATCAATATGACCTCGCCACGGCCGACTTTGCCAAGGCCCTCGGGGCCCAGTTCGTTCTGACAGGACGGAGACAACTGGGAACACCGCCACCTGGAATAAGGCCGATCTCGGACTTCCAAATCGGCTACCACCTTCCCGCGAGAGGTGGCGCCCTCCGCCAGGTATCCCTGGGGTTTGGAGCAGATCAGGACAATCCCTGGAAGCTGACCGCGAGCTATGGAACAAGATTCTGATAACGGTCGCCCTTTTGGATCTTCTGTACGCCTAAGGCCCCGGACCTGCGAACTAGGGTTTTCACGAGGGTAAAGTGTGCGTTGCGCCTTTATCTATGGTGGGGCAAAGAGGAGTAGACGAATCTTGAGGAAGTTATGCCTGAACATTTTTTGCGCGGCTTTGCTGGCGGCGGCGAGCCTAGCCCAACAAACAGGCGTTGTGCGACAAATTTCGATCAGTGGAAACGCTGTTGTCTCGCAGCCGGCCATTTTGGCAGTCATGCGTACGAAGGTCGGGCAGCCGATTGACCAGAACCTTTTGGATGCCGACAAGCAATCCCTTCTTGACCTCGGATTCTTTCAAGCGGTCGACATTACTACCCAGCCAGGTCAACCTGATGGATGGATTGTCCAGGTTGTGGTGAAAGAGTTTCCCATCATCAAGGAAATCCGAGTCTCGGGTAACACGGTTGTCAAAACGCAGGCGATTCTTGCGGCGATCACCTTCAAGCCAGGCGATGCCTTTAATCTAAAGAGCGCAGACTCGAGCCGCAAGGCGGTCGAGTCCCTCTATCTCAAGTCGGGCTACTACGCCACCGTGGAAGACTTTGGCCCACTGCCTGATTCCCCTGGAACACTCAGCGTGACCATTCTTGAGGCCACCGTGAACCAGGTCCAGATAAAGGGAACCGTTCGCACCAAGCCCTCCGTGATGAGACACCTTGTGAAGACCCGGCCTGGCGATGTCTACAGCAAGGACAAGTGGTCGGCCGACCTGAAACGTATCTACCAAAGCGGCTGGTTCGACGTCCCCAAGGACACAGAGGAGCCAGACAATGGCGATTATTCAAAGGTCGACCTTACCGCGAAGGTGAAGGAGCAGCGGACCGGACAGTTTGGCGTCGGCGTGCAAGTCGACCCAACGTCGTCCTTCGCAGGGTTCATCCAGCTCAAGGACACCAACTTCGAAGGCTCCGGTCAGACGGTTGCCGCAAGTTTCCTCCAAGCGACCACCGGTGGCGGCCCCAGCGTTGAACTCGATTACACAAATCCCTTCATCAACAATCAGGACACCGCCTTTAACCTCGCCGTTTACAGCCGACTGGTCTACCGATTCACCAACACCGCCTTCGGATCATCCGACACGCCCACCAACGACACTCGCTACGAGGAGCGCCATACGGGCTCCCAGATTGGATTTAGCCAGCCATTCACCACTACGACCTCGGGCAGCGTCAGTCTTCGGTACGAGGGCGTTCAAACAACCGGACTCTCCACTGCCGACCAAGTGGCCAACACGGGGTTCATTCAGCAGGATGGCACCGTTGGCGTGTTGTCCCTCGGCTATACGAACAATCACCGAGACGTAGACACCGACCCTTCCCGAGGTTCTTGGTGGAATGTCAACGTGGAGCCCGGCACTGCCGACATCACCAACGTCGCCGGAGACCTGGCGGGAACGGCCGGCCTCCTTGGTCGCCACTTCTTCAACAAGACATCGTTTGAGTATCGGGGATACGCCTCGCCTTGGCAGAAGCCTCGCAAGAATCTGGATGATCCTCGTCGGGTCATCGCCTTCCGAGCTCGCTACGGGATCACTGATGGCACGGTGCCGTTCTTCGAGCAGTACTTCGCCGGCGGCGCCGACACCATTCGGGGATACCCCGACGATCGGTTCTGGGGCAAGCAAATGCTGCTGACAACCCTAGAGTACAGGCACCCACTCCAGAAGTCGTTGAGCCTCATTGGCTTTGTGGACTATGGAGACGCCTGGGGCGGGTTCTCTAGCATCAATACTTTCACCCAGTCGAGCTCGTTTGACGGCTACGTCGGCTACGGTGCCGGTGTGGCGGTCCAGGTACCCTATGTTGGCCGAATTCGCTTGGACCTGGGTATCGATAACCACGGCAATAGTCGCGCCCACTTCCTGATTGGACCGTCCTTCTAAAAGCATGAATCTCAAGTCGCTCGGGTGGGTCGTTGCGTTTGCTTTGCTTGCCGTCTTTGTTGGAGGCGGTTTTGACACTGCGGGGACAAAGATCGGAGTCGTTGACATCGCCAAGGTGTTCAACAACAGCGATTACGCGGCAAAGCAGGACGACCTCCTCAAGGCGTACGGTGAATCCCGCTCATCGGTGCTCGATTTCCTGAGCACCTATCAAGTGGGCACGGCCGCACAGGCGACGCGCATTCGAGATCTCTCGGTTGAGAACCCTCAACCGGATGCCGACAAGAACGAACTTGACCGTGTGAAGAAGGAAGTCATGGCACAAGATGCCGCCTACAAGACGCTGTTGACAAAGCAGAATCCGACTTCTGCCGAAGTCCAGCAGATCAATGACTTTAATGGGCGGGTCCAGGCGACTCAGGGCCTCCTCAAAGACTGGTCGACCCAATTTGAAGACGACGTCAACAACTACAAAGAGAAGCTTCGTGCCGCAACCATGGACCGTGTTCAAACGGCGATCAAAGGGGTCGGCGTCAAAGGTGGCTACACCATTCTTTTCTCGGCCGATGCCGCCCCATTTGGAGCCAATGATCTGACCGACGATGCACTCAAGTCAATGAACGCGCAGAAATGAGAAACTCGATGGCAAAGCATGACGCACGAATTGGTTGGATCTTGGCAGCAGGTCTGTTAGGCGCAATCCTGGCCGCTGGATTCCAGGGAGCCAGTGACAAGATCGGCACCGTGGACCTCAATCGTTTGATGACCACCAGTGACCTCGGCAAGGCCTCCCAAGCGCGCTTGACCAAAATGCAGGCGGATCGCGTCGGCATACTGACCTTCATGCACGACAACCGAGTGCTGACCGCCGACCAAGCCACTCAGTTCCGCGACCTCACTCTCAAAGACAGCCTCACGACCCAAGAGAGCGCCGAACTGGATCGCATCAAGGCGGAAATCGTCGTCGACAGCAAGCGAGACGCCGAACTGGAAAGTAAAAAGTCTGAGCTGACGCCAGAGGAGACCGCCCTTCTCAACAACTTCGCGGAGCGGAGCCAGACGACCGCCCAATTGATCAAGCAGTGGCAAGACGATTTCCTAAAGGAAATGGACGATACCGCCGCCTCGACAAGGGCGCAGTTGCTCGACAAAGCAAGGTCCTCCGTTCAATCAGTCGCCAAAACCCAGGGATTCTCAGTTGTCTTTGAAGCGCAGGTTGCCCCTTATTCGGCAAACGACTTAACCGACTCGGCCCTTCAGACGATGAATGCTCAAAAATAGCGCTGCGCTGTTTTGTCTGGCCTTACTCGCAACTGGTTGCTCACCCCCGGCTCCGCCCGGCGTGTATGTGAACCTTGACCGCGTTCTTCAGACCACCCAACCGGTCCCCCTTCCCGCTGATACCGAGCCAACTCGAGGAACGCCGCCGATTCTGCCCAAGGTCTCCGTGCTCTCCCTGCCGCCGGCCTCATTCGGAGGCGAGTCGGACCGAGAACGGGCCCAGGGAAGGGACTTGGCCGAAGCTGCTCGCCGCCGAGCAGAAAGAGAGCTCGAATCAAGGCTGCGCGCGGTCTACCTTGCCGAAATCGAACGCGATCAGGAAGAGGCGCTGGATGAAGCCCAGCCCACCGTGGCTCGGACTCTCCGGGAGGCCGAGGCTCGCCACCAGGCGACCTTCGAAGTGTATGCCGAACAGCGCGGCGCACTCATGACTCGCCTCATCCTGCTCACCGGCTTCCCCGATCCCGACCCCAGCGCTTCCAAGCCCGTACCCCCCGGCGCCGGGCCCGCCAAGCGACGACAAGCGGCCGACCTGATCCGCGAGCAGATTCGCAGCTTGGATGCCAGTCACGATGCCGAGGTCCGGAAAATCTTCGCCGATGCCGACGCCGCAAATGATGCGATCCTTGTGGGGATTCAGGCGCGGTTCGTCGTTCTCCGAGACCAAGCGGGAACCCGGGCTCAATCTCAAGCCCAGGCTGAGATGGCACGGGTCGGGGAAGAGCTGAGAAAGGCGATCAATGTGGGTCATGTGGCGAGGATGGCCGCCGTTACCGGCAAGTCCGTGCCGCGACCTGCGCTCCCGCCAATCGGCGATTCGCCCTTGGCCACGCCCGAAACCCCCCGCGCGCTTTTGATTGAGGAAGCTCGCGATCAAATCTCGATATGGATGGCTCTAAAGGGGTACCGTCAAGTCGGTTCCCCGCGAGATGGTCGCGATGGCACCGATGAATTCCTACAATGGCGAACTTCCCACCTCCCTGGACCCTTGGCCAACTAGCCTCTCTTCTCGACGCCAAACTCCAGGGCCCCGCTGACTTCGTTGTGGACCGCCCGGCGGCGGCGGATGAGGACGATCCGCGTGGCATTGCTTTCGCCGAATCGGAGAAGTACTTGCGAACGGCCGAGGAAAGCCACATCGGTGCACTCCTGCTGCCTCCCAGCCTGGACACGACCAAACCCCATCTGACGGTTGCCCATCCCAGGCGGGCGTTCGGAGCATTGCTGGCGTGGGCTTTGAAGCCCTTGCCTTTACAGCCCGGCATCCATCCGACGGCGGTCGTCGCCGACTCCGCCCAAATCGATGCGAGCGCGTCCATCGGTCCCTATGCCGTCGTTGAATGCGGAGTGGTCATTGGCGCCCGATGCCGAGTCTATGCTCACGCCTACATCGGAGAAGGATGCATCTTGGAGGAGCAATGCGTGATCTACCCCCACGCGGTGCTCTACCGTGACGTCGTCCTGGGAGCGAGAACTGTCATTCACGCGGGCGCGATTCTTGGAAGCGATGGATTCGGATATTTCTGGGATGGAAAGGGTCAGCAGAAGGTCCCCCAGACGGGAAGAGTCATGTTGGGGGCCGATTGCGAGATTGGATCACTGACCGCCATCGATCGCGCAACCGCTGGGACCACCAGGGTGGACGACGGCGTAAAAATCGATAACTTGGTTCAAATCGCCCACAACGTGCGGATCGGCGAGCATACGGTGATCGCAAGCCTGTGCGGCGTATCCGGGAGCGCTCGGATAGGCAAGCGGGTGACCATGGCCGGAAAGGCCGACCTTGTCGATCATGTATCGATTTGTGATGATGTGATGCTCGGGGGCCGCACAGCGGTTGCCCGAGACATCAATGTTCCGGGCGCCTACCTTGGTGCGCCGGCCATGCCAGCCAGGGACGGACTGAAGGCGCTTGCTCTTCAGAGTCGCATACCCGACCTCTTCGAACGCATGCGAGCGTTGGAAACGCGGATTAAAGAACTGGAGGCCAAGGATTGATTGCAAGAAGACATACGGTCAAGGACGACGTGAGGTTTGAGGGCTTGGGCCTCCATTCGGGGCTTGACGTTCGGGCAGTCGTCCATCCGGGCACAAACGGTATCGCCTTCTCCTCCGGCGGATCGAGGACTTTGGCTTTGCCGGAGAACATCAGCGATACCAAACGGTGCACGAAACTCGGTCCGGTATCGACGATCGAGCACTTAATGAGCGCGTTTGCCGCTCTTGAGATCACCGACGCCGAGGTCGAGGTCAGCGAGGGGGAGATGCCCGCGCTTGATGGCGCCAGCCTGCAGTACCTCGAAAGCCTCGTCTCAGCCGGCCTGGCTGACCTTGGTGAATATGAAGTGCCCGAACTCTTCCAGCGAGTCTTCGTTCAGGAGGGAAACATCAAGATTGCGATTGCCAAGGGGAGCGGTCGTTGGCGCTTTTGCTTCGACACCGGCGAGCGCTGGCCCGGCTGTCAAGAGTTCGAACTCAACGGATTTGACTCCTATGCCGCCGACGTGGCGCCTGCTCGCACCTTCGGCTTTGAGGAGGAGGTAGCGCCGATCATCCTGGCCGGCATGGCACGGGGGTTGAACGCCAAGTCGGCCCTCGTGATCGCCGAGCACGGCTACAGGAACGAGGCTCTATTCCCTGATGAGCCGGCGCGGCACAAGCTGCTGGACCTTGTTGGCGACATCTATCTGGCCGGAATACCCGTTCGCTTGCTCGATGTCGTGGCCGAGCGATCGGGCCACCGGACGAATGTCGCTGCCGCCATCAAGTTGAGAGCCGCCACATTCGGATGTCGCTGAGCCCGGTTACTTCGGAACTTCCGATGTGAGGTACGTGAGGTAGTAGCGGCCGTCGGCATCCTGAGTTTCCGCATCTTCGGGATTCTCAGAAAGGTACTTTGCATGGCCGTCCATGAACGCGTAATTGCCTCCGCCACCCGTATGCCGATCCATGCCTGCGCAACCAAACGCCATCATGATCCGAGGCAGTCCAGTATCGGGGGCTGAATACATCTGGGTGGTTCCATCGCCCACGAAGATCGTCCCGGCAGGATTATCGATTGCGGTGTGGCTCAGATTCTGCCAAGTGGGTTGTGCGCTTGGCGAGTCATTCGGCACCCACCAGCCAGTGCCAGGAAAATCGAAGTAGGGGCAATTCTGATTTCCCACGGTTCCCGAAGATCCGTGGATACAGGTTGCCGAGGTCCCGTTGGCGGCAAAACCCATCGCACCCGAATCATTGGGGAATGCCACGCCGTAGTTCGAAAGGTAACCGCCGTGATCATCGAAGACGGCCGTATTCGGGGGAAAGAAGGAGCCGACCGACCCGCCCGGAGCCCACCCGGAGCCGTCGGTGCCATCACCACTGCAATCGGGCGCATCGAGGGCCTTCTTAAGATTCAATTCGGTGAACGATGGGCAATAGAGAATGCCTCGGTTCCTGGCATAGGGTTGAACGATCGTAGTCCAGATCCCACCCAATCGGCTGCCAGGATTAGGATCGGGCCAGTCGCCGGTTCCATCATTTGGTCCCTGGGGGGCACCCTCGGTAGAACTCGGCCCCCACAACCGCGCCGGCATTACCTGCTCGTCGAAATCGCTTGCGTAGAGGCTGAACGCCAAACTGAGTTGAGCCAAGTTGCTCAGGCATACGGTGGACTTGGCCGCTTCCTTGGTTTGGGCAAAGACGGGGAACAAAATGGCAGCCAAGATGGAGATCAACGTGATCACCACCAAGAGCTCAATAAGTGTAAATCCCCTACGGACCGATCTTGTAACTTTCGGCAACCTCATGTTCGCCACAAACGCCTTCTACGCTATAGAAGAGTATGGGGCGTCTCTTGGTTCAGAGAATCGGAAGTTTTTGGGCGGCTTAAGGTGTTGCCGCAGACGAAACCGGGGGCACTTCGGTCGATTGTGGTGCGTGAACACCAAAACCCAGCGCGAATAGACTTCCGAGAACGAGGACAACGACGATAAAGATCGGAAGCAAGAGGCGGGACAATCGATCGTCCGCTACGCTTCCGTTTTCTAGGTGTTCATGTGCCATGACGACCTCCCTTGCGGCCTTGATTATAGCCCGACTCTAACTGCCTCAAAACAACAGATTTTCGCGATGAAACGCAATCGACTCTTGAACATGTGAGTCCCAATAAGCCCAGTTGTGGTCGCCGACGTGCTCATGGTATCTGTGCGCATAATTCATGCGGGTAAGTCGCTGATGAAACTCACGCGTGTCTTCAAGGAGAAAATCCTCATCTCCACAGTCCATCCTGAGGGCCGGTCGTTCCTCCTTTTTCAGCCTCTCGGCTAGGAACACGAGATCCTTCGGGGTTCCCGCAGGCGACGGACCAAACTGCCGTTCCACACTATGCAGCGCAGGATTCCTGCGCGTTCCCGCCATCAGCGCCCCGGAGTGGCTTGCTGCCGAAGCAAACCGGGTTGGGTTGGCGAGGGCCAAACGAAAGGCGCCGTAGCCTCCCATGGAGAGCCCGGTAACGCACCAGGGCCCCTTTGTTGGGAGCCAACCCTCGATGAGGCGGGGAAGTTCCTCCCCAATCGCCGCCCCGTAAGCCAAGCCGTCCTCAACGTCAAGGTAGAACCCATGGCCAGTTTCCGGCATGACGACGATCAGGGGCAGCCCTTCCACGTATCGCTCGATGCTGGTTCGTCGCATCCAAGTCTTGTGGTTGTCGGAGTACCCATGGAGGAGAAACATCACGTGAAAGGGCCCCAGGGCCGGATCATCGGGGGCGAGAATCGCGGCCGACGTCTGGAGACTCAATACGCGGCTGAAATAGTCAAACTCAAAAAGAGTCACCTCGCCATTTTGCGTCGTTTTGGTGAAAGCAGCGCCAGTCTGTCCGTAACTTAGGCTCTAAAGTGGCGGGGAATCCCCGTTATTGCTTGCGCCAACCCGTCATAATTCTTTGGGTATGGCCTTTCAACGCATTGCCGTCGTGATGGCAGGCGGGTCGGGTGAGCGATTTTGGCCTCTCTCCCGTCGTCTGCGACCCAAGCAGTTTTTGAACCTGACCGGCTCGAGCCAAGCCATGGTGGTTGACGCACTTGAGCGGCTGGAAGCCACCTTTGACACCGACGCCGTTTACATAGCAACGGTGCCCCACCTGAAAGACCCGCTCCTGGCGATCATGCCCGAGTTCTCGCCAGAGCGCATTTTCGCCGAGCCCGCCAAACGCAACACATGCGGATGCTTGGTGTGGGCTACCGCCCAACTCCTCGCCACTGGGGCCGATGCGAAGGACTTGGTGATGGCGGTCAGCACGGCCGACCATCATATCGCGCCCCCGGAGAAATTCAAGGAGACGCTGCAGGCCGCTCTTGAGATCGCCGAAACCGGAGACAACATCGTCACCGTCGGAATCCCGCCGACGCGCCCAGACACCGGCTTTGGGTATGTGGAAGCGGACTTCAAACGCCCCATCGCGACCTCTGGTCCGTGCAAGGCTTTCAGCGTTCAAAGGTTTCACGAGAAGCCGGGCCTTGAGCTCGCTCGCAGTTACGTCGAACGAAAAGACTTCTTTTGGAACAGCGGCATGTTCTTTTGGCGCGTTTCCACGTTCCTGACCGAGCTTGGCCACACCGCTCCCGAGATCCGCGAAATCGTCGACCGGCTCGTGCCCATCCTCGCCGAACCGCCTTCGGCAGACCGAAACCGCCGGGCCGAGGAAGTCTTCTGCGAACTGCCCGATATCTCGATCGACTATGCTCTCATGGAGAAGGCAAGGAATGTCGCCATCGTTGAGGCCACATTTGATTGGGATGACCTTGGCTCGTGGGATGCGCTTTCTCGATACATGGAGAAGGATGTCCGAGGAAACGGCACCAGCGGCGACTCACTTGTGCTCAACAGCGCCGACTGCATGGTTCACAACGTGTCGGAAAACGTGACCGCTTGCGTGGTCGGGGGGAACGGCCTTCTCGTCGTGGTGACGGACGACGCCGTTCTTATATGTGACCGGGATCAAGCCCAACAGGTGCGAGATGTCGTCACCCAGCTCAAAGCCCGGAACAACCCAAAGACCTAGCCGATGCCTCCTGATCGTGGAGGTTGCCACCCTTGCAAATGCTTGCTCGAACGGGCGCACACGGAGGCACCCTGGTCCTGAGGCTACGGGGTACCCTTCCGCGCGCAGATGATTATCGTGATGCAACGGGGTGCTACCCCCACCCAGGTCGAATTGGTTTGCGATGTGCTTCGTGCTCGCGACCTTGAGCCGTTGGTTTTGCCCGGCGAAGACCGAATCGCAATCGGGATCCCCCAGTTGGTGAGCCCCGAGGTTCGAGCCAATCTAGAGGCCACCCTTGGAATGTGCGAGGGAATCAGCAAGGTCACTCAAACGAGCGCTCCCTACAAGCTTGCTTCCACCGAGTGGAAGCGCGACCCGACGATGATCACGGTCAAGGGGGTCGAAATAGGCCGTGGCAATTTCACCCTTATCGGTGGGCCTTGTTCGGTGGAATCTTACGACCAACTCGTGGCGGCCGCCAACGTGGTGAAATCGGCGGGAGCGAAAGTGCTAAGAGGCGGCGCGTTCAAGCCGCGTACCTCGCCTTATTCCTTCCAGGGGCTGGCCGAGGAGGGACTGAAGATCCTCAAGCGTGTGGGAGATGAAACCGGGCTCCTCACCATCAGCGAAGTGATGAGTGGCGACCTCGTGCCCCTTGTCGCCGAACACGTTGACATTCTCCAGATCGGTGCCCGTTCCATGCAGAATTTTCCCCTGCTTATCGAAGCGGGCAAGTCGAAGAAGCCGGTGTTCCTCAAGCGAGGTCCCTCGGCGACCATTGATGAGTTCTTGCTGGCGGCCGAGTACCTTCTTGCGCAGGGAAACCCCAACATCATGCTTTGTGAGCGCGGGGTGATGCCCCTGGATCGCGCCTACACCCGCAACACCCTCGACTTGGCGGCCATCCCAGTCCTGAGAGAACACACCCACCTTCCGGTGTTCGCGGACCCTTCCCACGGCACCGGCGTCGCTCGCTACGTGGCTCCGATGGCTCGCGCAGCCATGGCGGCAGGCGCAGACGGAATCATGATCGAGATGCATCCGCACCCCATGGAGGCCCTTAGCGACGGCTCCCAAGCCCTGACTCCGAACCAGTTTGGCGCGCTGGCCGAGGATTTACGGAGCCTCGCCGGATGCCTTGGCATCCGCATGTAGAGACGCCGCGCTATGGCCACGCCAGCAAGCGTTCTCTATAGACACTGCTCCCAATGCAAGGGTTAATGTCTTTATCGAACGATATATAGCCAGTTCAATAGACCACTTTGTTCAGAGGGTATTCCACCAAACCGGTCGCACCCGCACGTTTGAGGGATGGAATGAGCTCACGGACCTGCCGTTCCTCCAAGATGACCTCAGCGGCAAGCCAATCCTTGTCGCTGAGAGGAGAAAGCGTTGGTTGGTGGAGGGCCGGCAACTGTCCGAGAATCTCATCCTTGTGGGCAACGGGCAGGTTCATTTTGAGACCCACCAACCGACTTGCGTTCATCGCGCCTTCCAGGAGAATCTTCAAGGAGTCGATCTTCTCGGCGCGCCACGGGTCGGCCATGGCGATCTCGCTGGCAATGAACCGGGTGGTCGAGGTGAGCAAGGTCTCCAGAATCCGCAGATTGTGAGCCCGCAGACTGCTGCCTGTCTCGGTGTTGACCACGATGGCGTCAACCAGAGTGGGCACCTTGACCTCGCACGCGCCCCAGGAGAATTCGACTTGGGCCTCAACGTGGTTCTCTTGAAGGTACCGCTGCGTCAGGCGGACGTATTCGGTGGCAATACGCTTGCCGGCAAGGTCCTTCACCGATTGGTAAGGCGAATCGTTGTGAACGGCAAGAACGACCCGAATGGGATTGGAAGTCAGCTTGGAGTAGCGGAGTTCGCATATCTCCCGGACCTTGGCGCCGCAATCGCTAATCCAGTCCAGGCCGGTGAGGCCTGCATCAATGACCCCGTCCTGCACATAAATCGGTATCTCCTGCGGTCGCAACAGGATCGGTTCAATTTCATCGTCGTCCACCACCGGCTGGTAGGAGCGGCTGGAGACGCGGAAGGAGAATCCCGCTCGCTGAAACAGGGCGAACGTGGCGTCCTGCAGGCTTCCTTTGGGCACACCCAATTTGAGTTTCATCTAGGGCTCTAGTCTACCGTTTGACTATGCTGTGGCCTTTTGGGCCGTCACTCCCACCAGTTGGGAATACACCTCGATAATTTGACGGTCAATGACATCCTGGAGGAACGCTTCGCGCACCCGCTTGGTGGCGCTCGCCACAAGTCGACTGCTGAGTTCCGAATCGGTGAGAATGCGGTGAGCCTTCGCCGCCAAATCTTTCGGATCGCATTGCTGGAAGGTCAAGAGGTCTTGACCATCCACTCCGATTTCTCGAACATTCTCCGTGTTGGCCGCAAGCAGGGGAGTGGCACAGGCCATCGCCTCAATGTTCACCCGGCCGAAGTATTCTTCGTAGCGGCTGGCGCTTAAGATCATCGAGGCCCGCCGCATCTGGTCGAGAACCACCGACCTTTCCGGTGAACCGACGAAGCGAACGGCGTCTCCCACGCCAAGCTCGCGGGCGATGCCTTTGAGTCCGTCCACATAGGCCGGCTCCCCCTCACCGGCAACCCATAGCTCGGTTGCCCCAGAATCGGTGATGGCCCGCAGAAGGGCCAAAGCGCGGATCGCGTCTTCCACTCCTTTTTGAGGAGTGATGCGGCAGGCCATGTAGAGGTAGGGTGGAACCGCGCGGGGCAAGGGAACATCGAGGACCTGATCGCCGGCGACACCCCGATAGATCACCCGCAACGATTCAGGAGGGAAGCCGCGTTCGGCGTACATACGCCGGGTGAACTCGCTGTTGACGAGGACGGTTTGTGTACTCACCGACCTTTCCACCCGCATCCAGGCGGCATCCGTCAGTCGGTGGATGACCTCGTTGACCCAGTGGGGATGGAGGCGCTCCCTCAGATTAAGATCGCCCACATGCCAGACCACGGGAATGCCCTCGTCGGTTGCGGCGTGCACCAAACCCATGCCGATGCCACTGAATGCCCAAACCGCCAGAATATCGAACGAATGTTCCTTCAAGAAGTCGCGCATCAGCGCGAGGTTCTCCCGCCCAGCGGTCGCGTTGGCAGCGGCATCGCGAAAGCGTCGGGGTAGGGTTCGCAAGTGGTGGCCGTAATACTGAGCGGGCGAACTGGAACTCAAAAGGCGATGCACGGAAAAGGGAGCCTCTTCGGCCTGGATGCCGCCGCGCCAGCGGCAGGTAAGCACTTCCACATGGTGGCCGGCGCGGTGCAGTCCGCAAGCCGCCTCGAAGGCGCTTCGCTCCAGGCCGCCCACCGCCTCCGGTTGAAAATAGCTGGAGATGATGAGAATTCGCATGGCCTAATCCGATTATCGGAAGGCCGACGCCAAGTCCACTGGTTGCCGGGAAAGGCTTACTCGCCGTCTCTATGCCAGAATAGGTTATGACGACCGTTCGCGTTTATGTGACGCTGAAGCCCTCGTTGCTCGATTCGGCCGGCCGCACGGTCGCGGGCGCCCTTCAGAAGCTCGGTTTCGACGAGCTGAACGAGGCGAGAATCGGCAAGCTCATCGAACTCAAGGTTCGGGATTACGATGAGAAGCGCGTTAAAGAGATGTGCGACAAGCTGCTGGCCAACCCCGTCATCGAAGACTATCGGCTTGAGGTACAGCCGGCATGAGGGTCGCGATTCTGCGTTTCCCCGGTTCGAACTGTGACCAAGACGCGCTCTACTCCCTTCGCGACGACATTGGCGTCCAGGCGCAATACGTGTGGCAGGACGAGTCCTCCCTTAGCGGGTATGACGCGGTTTGGCTGCCGGGTGGATTTTCCTTTGGCGACTACCTGCGGTGTGGCGCGATGGCTTCCCGGGCCCCGGTGATGCAGGAAGTGAGACGATTCGCAGCCGAGGGACGGCCGGTCATCGGCGTATGCAACGGCTTTCAGGTGCTTTGTGAAGCGGGCCTGCTGCCCGGCGCCCTCATGGCCAACATCGGCCAGAAGTTCCTTTGCCAGGACGTCTATGTGCGTTCGGAAAGCAATATCTCCATCTGGACGGCGGGAGTGCACGGAGTCTTGAAACTCCCGATTGCCCATGGCGAGGGACGGTATGTGGCCGACCCGGAGACCCTGGAGCGGCTTGAAGGATCGGGACGCATCGCGTTTCGTTATGTGGACGGCCCGGGGCTTGTGGATGGCGACCAGAACCCGAACGGGTCGATGAATGCCATTGCTGGCGTGCTGAACGAGCGCGGCAACGTGATGGGTCTGATGCCCCACCCCGAACGTCGCACTCGAGCCCTTCTCGGCGCCACCGATGGCCTCTCAATCATGAACGCGTTCCTTGCACTTGCCGTCTAGACTGCAAAGCGGCCTATCCAAACCGATCATTAATCGTAGTCATTAGAGTCGATGAGAGTAAAGAGCCTGATTTCTGCCGTACTTGCCTTGGCCGCCTCGGTTGCCATTGCGCATGGCGACGTCTTGGGCAAGCTCGGCCAAACCACCGAGTCCGCTCCCATTTACTCGTCCATGCGCACGGGTTCGCGGGTCTATTACCGGGCGAAGCCCTACGAGTATCTCGTCATCCAGGAGACGAAGTATCCCAGTTGGTATCGGGTGCTGCTTCAGAATGGCGCCTACGGCTACGTGGTCGCCTCCCGGGTCGCTAAGCTGCCCTATGAAGTGACCCAGCAGCGGCCCACCGAGACCAGCTACGAGCCCTCTCGTGGTGCGATGGCCCGCAGCTACGTGGCCCGCCAATCTCTGAGGTATCTGGGCACGCCTTACAAGTGGGGCGGCGACGATATGTACAACGGAGTCGACTGCTCGGGTTTTGTGAAGAATCTTTACGGCCAAATCGGCATCGATCTCCCCCGAACCGCTGCCGAACAGGCGATGGTCGGCCAGCCAATCAGCCGCCTTGAAGACCTCCAGCCCGGAGACCGGCTCTACTTCTGGGAGAACAAGCGCGGCGAGATCGGCCACACCGGCATCTATTTGGGTGGTGGCTACTTTGTCCACAGCAGCCACGGCAACCACGGCGTCGCCACCGACTACCTCGGCGAGGCCCGCTGGCGCCGCATACTCGTCGCCGCCCGGCGCTGATCGGGCACCCGTCGGTTGTACGGAGTGCATATCCTCGCCCTAAGGCTCGGTCTACCGGACAGGAGCTCGTCCCTCTCGGAGCTGACGACCTCCGTGTCGTCTGCGGCATACCGTCCAGCGCCGACGTCGTTGCCCGTGCAGCCGCATATTCGTAGGGCCTTCATGGTCAACCTGTGTTCGTCTGAGACCTGGGCTCTCAAAACGCCGTCGTTACACCAAGCCGAGCCGGCCCGCCAGGAGTCGAGCCATCCTCGGGGGACCAGCTTCACACACGCTATCCTCGAGGGTGGAGACCGCGATCGATGCGCGGGCCGCCCCCAAGCATCCAGGAAGGATGACCGAGGTTAGCCGGGGCGTCTAGGCCTCGCGGAGCCCCCCGCCAAAGTCGGAGCAGCCGATTCAACCTTTGGGGGCGTCGCCGAGCCCTAGGCTTCGCAAGCCGGTGTTTTAGAGTATTATTCCCCACGCCATGGGGAATAATAGCTCATACTTCCGGCGATTTGCTGCCACAAGCATCCGTGACGCTCTACTCGACACGCCGGTCGTTCTCATCCAAGGGCCGCGCCAGTCGGGGAAGAGCACGCTCGCCCAAGAAATCGCGCGGGAGCGGTTCAATAACAACTACCGAACGTTAGACGATCCGATCACGATGGCGGAAGCGCTGCGAAATCCGGGATCGTTCCTTCGGTCTGTGCAGCCACCGGTGGTCATTGATGAGGTGCAACGGGCGCCGGAACTCTTCTTGGCGTTGAAGCTGCTTGTGGATCAGCACCGGCGGCCGGGACAGTTCCTCCTCACCGGGTCGGCCAATGTATTGCTGCTCCCCAAGATTGCCGATTCTCTGGCCGGCCGTATGGAGCCGATCGAGCTCGCCCCCCTCACTCAGGCGGAACTTGAAGGCAGCGACCGCAACCTGGTCGACCTTCTATTCTCACCGGACCTGCCCAAGGCTGCGCCTAGTCCAGCGACGACCGGACTCGCCCTCCGTATCGCCCGTGGAGGCTTTCCCGAGCCGGTCGCACGCGAGAGCCCACCCCGGCGCGAAGCCTGGTTCCAGGCCTATGTCCGTACCGTGTTGGAACGGGATGTCCGTGACCTATCCAACGTGAGCGGACTCACCCAAATGCCAAGGCTGTTGGCCATCCTGGCGGCAAGGTCTGGGCAGACCCTCAACGTTGCCAGCCTCTCGGTTGAAACCGGGGTGCCTCACACCACCCTAACCCGTTACGTGGATTTGTTCAAAGCGCTCTTCCTGATCTCCATGGTCCCAGCGTGGTCTGCGGCGCTGGACACCCGCCTGGCCAAAGCGCCCAAGGCCTACATGGTCGACACCGGGCTGCTTTGCTACCTCTCCGGGCTTGACGCGGACAGCATCTCCCGAGATCCGCTGCGCTACGGTCCGGCCATAAAGACGTTCGCCCACAACGAGTTGCACCGGCTGGCTGCGGTCAGCCGGGTACGCCCTTGGATATTTCACCTGCGAACGGTCAAGCAAAAGGAGGTCGATTTCGTGCTGGAGAGCCGCGATGGACGGGTGATCGGAATCGAGGTCCGCCACGACAAGGCGGCCCGGCCCGAGGACTTCGATGGGCTTCGCTACCTTGCCGAATTGGCAGGAGAGCGTTTTCACCGCGGGGTGGTGCTCTATGACGGCGAGGAAACCATTGAGGCCGACTCGCGATTCAGCGCGATGCCGCTGGCAGCGCTGTGGTCATGACCCACTGCCAAACATTGCCGCCCGGGTCTCAAGCTTGCTTAGACTCTCGCGAACTTCAGCAGCCCGCTCACGCTCCCGGGCGACGATCTCCGGCTTGGCGCGACTGGTGAAATTGGGATCGTCGAGCCGCTGGTCCAGCTTGAGCAGTTCGGCGGTTAGCTTGTCGCGATCCTTGCCCAGCCGAGCCAACTCGGACTCGGCATTCACATGGCCGGCGACGGGCAGATGAAGGTCCAGACCTTCCAAGGTGGTGGAAAGATGTGCCTCGGCTGGCTTACCTTGCCGCAGGTCTTCGATCCACGCCTGAGTTCGAACAATGTCTTCCACCCCGGCTAAGTCGCCTTCATAGTAAGCGACAGGCACCTGGGCCCGAGGCGTGATGCCGGATTCCGCGCGCACTGCCCGCAGGGCTCGGGTCACGTCGAATGCTCGCTCGATGCGCTTCTCCGCCGCTTCATCCAGGTAAGAATCGGGTACTACCGGCCATTTTGCTTGCATGATGAGGGGCGCCTTGTCAGACAGGGGCAAGTGTGCGTAGAGCTCCTCGGTGACATGGGGCATCACCGGGTGAAGCATGATCAGAAACGCCTCGATCACCCGGATCAGAATCCACTGCGGAGTCTGACGGCTCTCAGAGCTCGCGAGTCGAGCCTTGGAGACCTCGATGTACCAATCGCACACCTCAGACCAAAAGAATCGGTACAGCGCCTGGCAAGCGGCCTGCATATCGAACCCCTCAAACGAATCGCGGACAATCCGTTCCGTCCGATACAGGCGACTGAGCAGCCAGCGGTCCACATCTTCCAGGTCCCCCGCTTCATCCTCGATGACGCCTTCCGAGTTCATCAATACAAACCGGGTGGCATTCCAGATCTTGTTTGCGAAATTGCGGGCCTCATCGTTCTTTCGCTCGCTGTACTTGATGTCTTGGTTCTCACCGGTTTGGGAAAGCAGGGTCCATCGCAGCACATCGGCTCCCAAGGTTCCGATAACGTTCATCGGGTCGATCCCCGTGCCGAGCGACTTGCTCATGCGCTTGCCCGTTTCGGTAAGGATGGTCGCGTGGATCATCACGTCCTTGAAAGGGATCTCGCCCATGAGGTCCAACCCCATCATGATCATGCGGGCGACCCATAGATAGATGATGTTCCGATCGGTCACCAGCACGTCGGTTGGATAGAAGCGCTCAAGATCGGCGGTCTTCTCAGGCCAACCCATCGTCGCAAAGGGCCAAAGTCCGCTGCTGAACCAGGTGTCGAGGACGTCGTTGTCCTGCGCAACGATCTTGGCGTCTCCCGCCAGGCCCTGGGCCTCCTCCCAACTCAAGGCAGCAAAGGCGGCGCCGTCTTCGGTGTAGTAAACGGGAATGCGGTGGCCCCACCAGAGTTGGCGGCTGATGCACCAATCGCGGATGTTCTCCATCCACGCAAGGTAAATGCCTTCGTATCGCTTCGGATGAAACTGAATGCGCCCGTCTCGGACTGCCTTGATGCCTGCAGCAGCCAGGCTCGACTGCTTCACGAACCACTGCTCTGAGAGGAGGGGCTCGATGACCTCCTTGCTGCGGTCACTGATGAGCACGGGAATGTCATGATCCTCGATCTTCACCAGGTAACCGGCGGATTCAAGATCGGCGACGATCCGCTTACGCGCCTCGTACCGGTCCAAACCGGCATAAATGCCGCCGTTTGAATTCACGCGGCCCCGCTCGTCGAGGATCACCGGCATTTCCAAGCCCTGGCGCACGCCCACCTCGTAGTCATTGGGGTCGTGGGCTGGCGTGATTTTCACCGCCCCGGTTCCGAATTCGGGATCGGGGTAGGGATCACTGACTAGGGGGATCTCTCGGTTCTGCAGTGGCAGCAGGAGCGTTTTGCCAATGAGGGCGGTGTACCGCGCGTCGGACGGATGCACAGCCACCGCGACGTCACCGAGCATCGTTTCCGGACGTGTGGTCGCAACGACCACCTCCCCCGACCCATCGGCAAACGGGTAACGCACATGATAGAGCTTCCCCTTGCGCACCTCCCGCTCAGTTTCGATATCGCTGACGCTGGTTTGCAGCACCGGGTCCCAATTAACCACCCGCTTGCCTTTGTAGATCAGACCCCGATTGAACCAGTCGATGAACACCTTGAGGACGGCCTTGGCATAGTCTTCATCGAGGGTGAAGCGCAGCCGATTCCAATCAAACGCGCAGCCCAAAGATCGCAACTGCTTGAGAATCGTGTCTCCACTCTGTCCGCGCCATTGCCAGACTCGCTCAACAAACCTGTCGCGACCCAATTGGGCGCCACTGGTCCCCTCGCCCCGGAGCTGCTTCTCAACGACGCTTTGGGTGGCGATGCCTGCGTGATCTTGCCCCGGCAGAATGAGCACGCTGTAACCCCGGAGGCGCTTGTATCGACCCAGAAGGTCCTGAAGCGGATAGTCCAAGGCGTGCCCCATGTGCAGCGAGCCGGTGATGTTGGGGGGCGGGATCGTGATCGAGTAGACCGGCTTTGCCGGATCGTCCGACGGCTGAAAGAGCCCAGCTTCTTCCCAGCGGGCATACCATTTCGATTCGGCGGACAACGCATCATAGCGCGTTGGAAGGGACGTTTCGCTCATCAAGCACCTCGTCTTTCCTGTCGTGAAAGATTGAATAAGAGTTTAGCAGACGTCGCAAGTGTTCCACGTGTTACTTCACAGTGAAACAAGGTAGCCTCCCCCTATGCCGACTGAATCTGCTGAAGCCTGGCATTGGAGCAGAAACCCTTCCCTTTCCGTTGAGCTAAGCGAGTTTGATGCCGGCTTCGCGCTTGCGCTCTTTCTCGGATCCGCTGCCTTCGGCGCAGATGGAAAGCAGCCGCAGGTCACGCTTCGGCTCACCTTAAAAGATGAAGTCCACCTCAACTGGCTCCTGGCTCGCCTACCACCGGGGCGGCTCTATGGGCCCTACGAGTACACCTACAAGGATGGTGGAGTCCGGCGGTTTTATCAGCTCATGTACCGAGGCGAAGCGCTTCGCGAAAACCTGCTGCCATTCCTGGAGCGTTACTCTTGGGCCCAGCTTGACCCCACCGCCCACGAGCGGTACCAAGCCATGCGCCGGCGCTTCCGGCTCTAGCAGCTGCCGTTCGATTGCGTGGAATCTGCGACCTGGCCCCCGACTGCAGGTCGCTCGAACATTTCCCGGATGATCTCTTCCACGTCGACATCCTCGATGGCGATGTCGCCAACCGGAAAAGCCGTCAGGAGGCCCGCAGCAATTGCCGCCACCTCCTCGGTCGCCACTTCGAGGACGGCCGAGGCCTCATCGGCCGCCAATACTCGGCCGTACTTTGTGAGATCGTCTGGAGACACTGGCTCCGTGAATTGAAGTCTGAGCATCCGTCCGCCGGATCGTCGCCTTCCGAGTTCCTCTAAAGTGCCTTCGAAGACTTTTGCGCCCTGATCGATGATGATCACCTTTTCACAAAGTTCCTCAACATCCTGCATGTAGTGGCTTGTGAGGATCATCGTGCAGTTCTCATGGCGGTGAAGGTCCTTCAGGAATGTGCGGATGCGCTTTTGGCTCACGACATCCAAGCCGATCGTCGGTTCGTCGAGGAAAATCACCTTGGGGCCATGCAGAAATGCAGCGACCAGCTCACACTTCATTCGCTCGCCGAGACTGAGTTTTCGAACTTGGGTATGGACCTTATCGCCGAGGTCAAGCATGTCGACGAGGTCTCCGCATCGCCGTTTGAAGTCCCCATCACTGATCTCATACAGCTCTTTCAGAACCTGAAAGCTGTCGACGGCAGGCAAATCCCACCACAATTGGTTCTTGTTCCCCATGACCAGCGCAAGCTGGGTAAGCATTTCCGCTTTCCGCTGGAAGGGGACGTAGCCCAGAACGGTGGCATGGCCAGACGTGGGATGAAGGATGCCGCTGAGCATCTTCAGCGTCGTGGTCTTGCCGGCTCCATTTGGACCAAGGAAGCCGACCATCTCCCCCTGGTCGATCGTGAAGGAAACGTCGCGCACGGCCTCGATGCGGGTCCGCTCGGGTGCCACCAACCCTTTGATCGCCCCTAAGATGCCGGGCGCACGCTTGGTGGCAAAGTAGTCCTTGCGTAAATTCCTAACTTCAACGGCGGTCATGAGAATCGGACCGGCAGATTACCCGCCATTGGTTGACAGCCAGATCGCAAGGACCAGCGCGATCGGCGCGGCGGCAAACAGCATCGAGTCGACGCGATCAAGAAGACCTCCGTGCCCGGGCAGCAGAGCGCCGCTGTCCTTGGCGCCCACCTGGCGCTTAACCCAACTCTCAAAGAGATCTCCGGCTTGGCCCAAGACGCCGGCAAGCACGCCGCAGATCAACGCCACCGGCAAGGGTACGCCGACATGAACGCCCACCCAGCCTGCAACCCCAACGCAGCAAAGCAGGTTGGCAAGCGCGCCCTCCACGGTTTTGTTGGGCGAAATAGTCGGTGAAAGGCGGTGACGCCCAATCAGGCGACCGACGACCAAAGCCGCGATATCACCGGCCCAAATGGGAACAAAGCAAAGAGCGGCGGGGCGCAGGTAGCTCCAATGCGGCTGAAGCTCGATGAGCGTCATTCGGTGCACCAGGAAAATCGCGTAGGTGGGCGCGAAGACCCACAGTGAAGATGCTTGAAGGGAGGCGGAACGCCCCCGTTGCATCATATTGGCGACGCCAATAAGGCACGCCACGAGGAGACAACCCACTAAAATCGGACTCGGGGCATAAGGATGGAAGCCAGCCCATCCACAAGCTACGCCAAGCAACGCTCCAAGCCAAGGGAACCACCCCTTTCCCGGCGCGACCAACTGGGACATTTCCGACGAACATACGGCGCCCACCACGAAGGCCAGCGCTAAAACACTGACACCAGTCGGCTCAAGGAAGGGACACAGGGAAACAGGAATCAGGAGCGAGGCTGTGACCAGCCTGCTCCCCATACTGCTTACTTGTCGTGTTGCCTGGCCTTCGCGAGCTTCAGCGCCACTTGCACGCGATTCTTGCATCCCATCTTGCGCATAACGACGCTGACGAGATTCTTGACCGTCTGCTCGGCCAATTCCAAGTCAATCGCGATGTCCCGGTTTGAAAGCCCTTCGGCGACCTTCTGGGCGATCTCATGTTCTCGCGGCGTTAGCACTGTGACCATACCGTAAATCGGCGGCTTTTCGAGCACAACCGTCGGTCGGCGCATTTCCTTGCTGCCTAGATCGACGATCGCCCGGAACAAACGACCCTTGGAAGTCGAGCGTAGTACAAATTTGTCTACCTCTATGCCAAAGTTGTCCAACTGCATCGGTGAGTCACCGATGGCAAGCAAATGAAAACGCGAGTCCCCACGGCTAGCCTTGATTCGGTCAACATCTTCGGAATCAAGGCCCTCGAGCATGAGTACAACGACCCTTGCGTCATGAACCTTGGCAGCCGAAATGACTGTGCTGGCCTTCGTGGCACTTGCAACGACTTCGAAGTTACCTTCTTCCGAGAGAAGCCGCTCCAACGCCTCCCGCAAAAGACCCTCTTTATAGCAAAGGGCGATTCTCATAAATTACACCTTACCCCATCCGATACGGATGGCTTTTATTAATCAAACGACAAAACAGGGAGAAGTTTTACGTATCCGATCATAACTGGCGGTTCGTAATCATCTTGAACCCCGTACACCCCTATTCGTCCTATCACGCCATTATCCCTACTGCGGGCGATGAACGGCGCGCTTTCTGTGTGTTTCGCAAGAATATAGTTGCCCTGCGCAATTTTCTCGTAAATTTTGCAGTACCACTTGTTCGCGAATGTTTGGTTGGAGCCAAACAACCACCGGCGTCCTTAAATCGCAAATTGATGCCTTTCTAACCAGGATTTACCGTGACGAGCATGGACTTCACCACAGGCTTTTTCAACCCGAATCGGTCGCTCATCGTGAGAGTAATCGTGAAGGTTCCCGGCTGACGGAAGGTTCGCTTGAGTACAGGGCCAACCGCATCGACTTCCCCAGGATGATTGGCCGCATCAAAATTCCATTCATATTTGATGAGCGTCGCGCCCGCCGTACCGTAGGAGCGGAAAGTCACCACGTCTTCGAGAGCAACGTTCGCCGATGGAACCACTTCCCAATCGTCGCCGACGCCGCTGACCTTGACATAGATATCACCCTCAATGGGGGTTGTATCCTCGACCATGGTAAGGCCACCCAAATAGAACGTCGCCAGGGTATCGGCCGAAAGGGCCACCTTCTTAACCACCATATTCGTCCCATCGAAGCCCTTGATGGCCTGAAGGGGGAACGCCAACTGATACCATCCGTCCTGGTCTGGACGAGTGTCGTTCAGTGGGATGTAGATCTCCGACTTCTTATCGTCGGTGGTGGTCACGACCAACCGCAGGACCGACATCTTCGCTTCGGCGGGGGGAGGGGGAGGGGCGACGGGTCCGAAACCTGGTCCCATGCCACCGGGACCCCGACCGCCAGGGCCCATGCCCCGGCCTCGTTGTCGAAAGCCGTAACCACCTGCAAAGCCCGTTTCCGGAGGGGGGCCGCCGGGCCCAGGGCCACCGTATCCTGGGTCACCGGGCCGAGGGCCACGTCGAGCAGGCCCCGTTCCCGGGGCGCCGGGTGCCGCATCCGGGTGAACCACTTCCAAGGCACGACTTCGCAAGATGACTCGCAGTAGGCTGTTCGGGTCGTTGAATTTCGACTTTAGATCGACCGGCACGTCGAGATTAAGGGTGCCACCCTGGAAAAAGTTGCGCGACACCACTCGGATCGAGTGGGCACCTTCATAGGCTGTTTCCGTGGTCTCGGCGATCGTGCCGCTTCCCCAACGGGATAGCGTGATGTGCTCCCCTTGAATCGTATAGACCGAGCGGTAGAGGTTTTGACCGCGGGCCGCTAGGACCGACACAAGAGCGATTAGACCGCTCGCCAAGCGTAATGCAATTTGCCTGTTCATCGATTCTCTCTAACCAAAACGAATACGTTGGATACCCACCGCTTTACCTGTATCTTCTTGGACGTCTATGGCCACCCCACAGATTACACCAGGTTCATTGGCAACTTCAAATCGCTGGGACATCCCGGTCAAAAACTTCCGCACAATGATCTCACGATCCATACCGAGGACACTGCGAATGGGTCCCGTCATGCCCACGTCGCTGATGGCCGCAGTACCCCCATCCAGAATGCGCTCGTCGGCAGTTTGAACGTGGGTATGCGTCCCCACGATCGCACTGGCTCGACCGTCTACGTAGTACGCCATCGCCATCTTCTCGCTCGTTGCCTCGGCGTGAAAATCAATCAGACGGTGTTCGGTGACCAACTCCTTCAGTAGACGGTCCACCTCACGAAAAGGATCGTCGTACGGCTCCATAAACACTCGGCCACAAACGTTCATAACCGCCAGCTCAATGCCCTCTTTCTTGACGGTTACGATTCCCTTGCCCGGTGTACCGGGTGGCATGTTCGCGGGCCGTGCAATCGGGCGGCCGCTATCCAAGTAGCCAGCAATCTCCCGCTTATTGAATGCATGGTTCCCCAGCGTGATTGCGTCCGCGCCGCAGGCAAAAATTTCGTCAGCGATCTCTGGGGTGATTCCGACGCCACCGGCTGCGTTCTCGCCGTTCACCACCGCAAACAGTGGCTGGTGTGTATCGAGCAGGCTTGGAAGTCCCTCACGAATCGCTGCGCGGCCAGGCTTTCCAACCACATCGCCGAGAAACAAAATCCGGTACGCAGCCATTGACGCCGCTACACTACCCGAACGCCTCGGGGAAGAGTTCTTCCAAAATCGAACGAATCGTCTCGTCCGAAAAGCCACGGGAGACAAGAAAGCGCCCGACCTGGCCAGGATTGGCGCTCTTTCCCGCCCTGCCGCTCAAAGCCTCCATCGCACGCCCACGCTCCTCAATCTGGGGCAACGGCGCTGAGGCGCCTCTTCGCTCCAAATCGAGCGCCAATCGAGCGTTTCCGACTGCCCGTCTGCCGGAGCGTCGGAGCAACACCGCCTCCGCGGCTCGGGCCTCCGAAAGCAGACCCTTCTTGGTCAGGTGATCTACAGCCGCGTTCGCTTCATCCGCCGTGAACCCCTTATGAAGGAGCGCTTCTCTGATCTCGCCAGGGAACCGCTCCCGAGACTTCATCAGCCGAAGCGATGCATCGACCGCTTCACTCAGGCGGTCCATTGCCCACCCGTCATTCGGGTTCCGCCTCGTTGGTGCTGACAACAGCGTTCGCCATTTTGTCTACTCGCACCTTCTCGCGGACTTTGGCGTCGATCTCGGCAAGGATCGTCGGGTTCTGTTCGAGGAAGGTTCGGGCGTTGTCCCTTCCCTGCCCCAAGCGCACCTCACCATAGTTAAAATAAGTGCCTGCGCGTGTGACAATGCCTTGAACGGCAGCGACGTCAAGAAGGTCGCCAGCCTTGCTGATCCCCTTACCGAAGATCATATCAAACTCGACGCTCTTGAAGGGGGGGGCCACCTTGTTCTTGACCACCTTGACCTTGGTTCTGGCGCCAATTTGATCGGTACCGTTCTTGATCGCGTCGCCGCGGCGTACTTCGAGACGAACGGATGCCCAGAATTTGAGGGCACGCCCTCCCGGCGTGGTTTCCGGATTGCCGTACATCACGCCGATCTTCTCCCGAAGCTGGTTAATGAAAATCGCCACCGTGTTCGACTTGTTGATACTGCCGCCCAGCTTGCGCAGGGCCTGGGACATCATTCGGGCCTGGATTCCCACAAACGCATCACCCATCTCACCCTCAATTTCGGCTTTCGGCACTAGAGCAGCCACTGAGTCCAGCACGACGATGTCCACCGCGCCGGACTTGATGATCGCGTCCATGATTTCGAGCGCTTCCTCTCCCGATGTCGGCTGAGCGATGTAGAGTCGGTCAACATCCACGCCCAGAACCTGTGCATACTCGGTGTCCATCGCATGCTCGGCGTCGACGTAGAGGGCCAGCCCGCCGCTTCGCTGTGCTTCGGCTACCGCGTGCAAGGCCAAGGTGGTCTTACCACTGGACTCCGTTCCGTAGATTTCGACAATCCGCCCGCGAGGTAGCCCGCCGATCCCTAGCGCCAAATCGAGACTGAGCGAGCCGGTTGAAAGCGCCGGGATATTGGATTTTTCTTGATCGCCCATGCGCATGATCGCACCCTTTCCAAACGACTTCTCGATTTGATGGAGAGCCATGTCGAGGGCGCGCTCGCGGTCGGTGCTGGGCTTGGCGATGGGGACTGCAACTTCTTTGGCCATGTCGATTTCCTTTGCGAGCAAAGTCTACAGAATTAGCGCACGTTTGTCAACCTATTTTGATGATCCGGCAAAAATCGGTGGGCCAAGCCTTTGTCCTCTGGAACGTTCGACGCGCCTTGGAATCACAAGACATGCCGCTTTCGATGCTTGTTTCGGCCGACGGCGTGGGTAACTTGGGCGCAATGCTCCGAAAAGCGGCCCTTCTGGTGATCCTGGCACTGGCCGCTTCCGCGTTTGGCCAGACACGAACAACCATCCGAATGCTGGCGGGCCCCTACCAAGGATTACCGTCCCCCGATGCCACCGACCCCCGGTCTCTAGCCCGGCGGGCGGTGTTCGAGGAATTCCAGCGCCGCAATCCCGACGTTTCCGTGGTCGATGCGGGTGGCCTTGAATTAACTGGGGAGAATCAAGATTCGGTCTTCCTGATGTCGATGGCAAGCAGCAGTGCCCCGGATGTGTTCTATGTCAGCTTCAAGCAGTACTACAACTACATCGACCAAGGCTTTTGCAGACCCCTGGATGATCTGGTAGCCCAAGATCCCCAAAGCATTGCCCGGATGAATCCGCGCATTGAGAAGGTGCTCAGGAGCTACGACGGACAACTCTACGCCATCCCCTGGTTCCAAGTCGCGATGGCGCTCTACTACCGCAAGGACGTGTTCGCCGATGCTGGCCTCGATCCGAATCGTCCCCCAACAACGTGGGCCGAGTTTGTTCAAGACGGGCGCCGCATCGTCGAATCCGCGCCTGGCCGAAGCGGCTTTGAGTTCGCGAACGGACAGGGCAGCCGCGCTTACTTCTGGGTCGACTTCGTATGGCAGGCCGGAGGCGAAGTCTTGGTCCCCGCCCAGGACGGGGTATGGCAGAGCGCGATCGACTCTCCTCAGGCCGCGACAGCGCTCGACTTCTATCGGAGCCTTGTGACCGACAAGTGGAAGGGCAAGAACAACGAAACCTACGGCCCCATGGCAACCATCTCGCCGATCATGTCACAAGACATTCAGAACGGAAAGGTCGGTATGTGGTTCTCGTACACCGACAATGTCGTGCTCAACATGACTGATCTTGATCCCTCGCTGGTTGGAATCGCGCCGATGCCGGCAGGACCCGCCGGTTCGGCCAACGAAATCAACGCGGGAATGTGGGCGATCAATGCGAGGATCAAAGACCCGAAAAAGCTTAACGCCTGCTGGCGGTTCATCAAGTACTTCGCCGGCGATGAGGCGGCTCGTATCAACACCAAGCGCTTCGTCGATCTCGGGCTCGGCAAGCTGGTCAATCCGGTCTGGCTCCAGAGGTTCGGATACCAAGACGTCCTCAGCGAGGTGGACCCTTCCTATGTTCGGGCCAACCGGGCGGTATTCAAGAACGGTCACCCTGAGCCCTACGGGCGCAACAGCCAGCAAGCCTACGTCGTGCTTGACGAAGCCCTCGACCGGGCCACCAACGAACCGTCCACTCCTTCCCGGGTGATTCTCCACGATGTCGCGAAGGAGATGAACGAGAAGCTTCTGGGGTACACGCCACCTATGGTGATGGCTGCGCAGCGACGTGTGGCCACCGCCATCTTTACAACCCTCCTCCTCGTCGTGGGCGCCGGCTGCGGCCTCGCCCTCTTACGCCGACGACGAAACGGACCCGCAGCATTCCAAACCCAAGAAGCGAGGGGACTTACAGCGGGAATCAATCGACAAGGAGTGGCGCGGTTCATGACGATTTGCCTTCTGCCCGCCCTCCTGAGCATCCTGCTTTGGTCTTACTATCCGCTGGGGCGGGGGCTTCTCATGGCATTTCAGGACTACCGGATCATGAAGGGGGCTCGGTGGGTCGGCTTCGATAACTTCATCTCGGTGTTCACGTCGCCGATCTTCTATCAGTCCATCCTGAACAGCTTCCTATACGTTGCCCTCAGCCTCGCGGTCGGCTTCTTCCTTCCCGTCTTTTTGGCTCTTGCCCTCAACGAAATCCCCAGGGCAAAGATTCTGTTCCGGACGATTTACTATCTCCCAGCAATGACAAGCCCACTGGTGATCACGTTCCTCTGGAGGCAATTCTATGATAAGAGCTCCAATGGCATCCTGAACTCGATTCTCGCGGGGCCGACCGACTTTCTGAATAGCGTTCTTTCCGTCTTTCACATGATGCCGATCGAGAAGGCTCACGATTGGCTGAATGATCCCAACTTGGCGATGATCGCCGTGGTCATGCCCGGAATCTGGGCGGGGGCTGGACCAGGATCGATTCTCTACCTGGCCGCCCTGAAGCAAATCCCTGCTGAGCGTTTTGAGGCCGCCGATATGGACGGAGCAAACTGGATGGCCAAGATCTGGCACATTGTCTTCCCAGGACTGCGCGTCCTTATTCTTATCAATCTCCTTGGAGTGTTCATCGCCAACTTCAAAGCGATGGACAGCATTTTCGTGCTGACTGCCGGTGGACCCCTTCACCGTACGGACACCATTGGTCTGGAGATATGGACCAACGCCTTCATGTTCCTGCGGTTCGGCTACGCGACGGCCGCGGCTTGGGTCATGGGCGCAATCCTCATCGGGTTCACCATGCTCCAGATTCGCTCGCTTACCCGCGTGAGGTTCCGCGCAGCAGGCCAATCAGACTAGCGACGCCTATTCAAGCATCGTCCCATTGACGCTAAGGGCGAACTTGAACCCCAGAAGTTCAGCGGAGCGGCGGCACATGAGCATGCGGGACAAGAAGATTTCGAAATAGTCCATGACGGAAGCAAACTGGGTATCCACTTCGAGCCGCAGCTCGATGGTTTGGGGAAGGGGCTCCGGCTCCATCTCCACCCGGCTTTTGACGACGGCGTAGTTCACACGATCATGAATGTCGAAGGTTTCCATGAGCGGATTTTGAACTCTGCTTCGGTGAACATCGCTTTTGTCGGCAATGATCAGGGCAGCCCCCATCTGGCTGACCGGCAAGCCCACCGTCTCCTCGTGGTTGCCAATGGCCCCCAAAATCGGAACGATCTCACCGGCATCCATGCCCATCTCATTGAGGATGGTAAACGCGATATTTGCGCCCGATATGGGGTGATCAATTCGGTTGATCACGTTGCCGATATCGTGCAGGTGGGCGGCAATCTGAGCGAGTTCAACGTCTCGCTGCGAGGCGCCTGAGCGCTCCATGATATAGCGCGTGATGCCGGACACCACCTCCATATGGCGATGGCCGTGCTCCGTATAGCCCATTGCCTTGAGCAAGGTGTTGGCGCCATCGATCAGCTTGCGAACCTTGGGATTCGCCTTCACCTCCTTGAGGGTGATTGGACGAGGCGAGTGCACCACTAACGATTCCATAGGCTTGTCCTCCCTAACTCCCAACCGGCATCCGCCTTCATTGCGCCACCTTCTTGTGCCCGCGGGCATCCTGGCCGCTCAGCACGGATTCCAATACTTCGATGTTCTTCCGTGCCAGCGGCATGAGATCGGCTCGTTGGTGGAGCAGGACGCGAACGTTAGCCTCACGGTCCTTGAGGAAGCGCTCGAATTGGTCGAAGAGACGTTGAGCGTTCATGGATTCCACCATTGGGGCCTCATGCATTTGCATGAGCTTGGCGAAGGCTGAGACCTTCGGATCGTAGCTGAGCATGAAGGCAGGAACCCCGACGGTCGTGGCCAAAATGCCGGCGTGAAGGCGCATGGCGATGACCGCGTCCATGCGCATCATTCGCTGTTGTATATCCACCGGATGATTGAGACGCATCAGGTCTGGCACTTTGCCACCTACCTGGGCAGCGATTGCCGCGATCAGGGGCCCATCCAAATTGAGATCCATTTGGATGAACATCGGCATGAAGTTCATCTTGAAGAGCAAGCGGGCCATCTCCGCAAAGAGTTGGACAGTTTCTTTGTTCTTGCCCCAAGGTCTCGGCGCCAGGCCGATCGTGCGCATGCTTCCCACCCCGAACGCGACCTGATCCGGTGAGGCCGCAGGCTCGGCGAGCAGGAGTGCCGGGTCGGCCGTCAGCTCGACTCGAGTCTTTACTCCGAGCTTACGGAGCGCATTAAGGGACGCTGGGTCGCGGACGGCCACCACATCGGCTGTGTTGAAGGCTTGGACCGAGACCGTCCGTCCGATCAGAGTGTTCAGGGGGCCTATACCCTGTCCCAATAGGATGATTTTCTTGCCCGCCACCTTGGCGCGCTTCACGAGATTGGCGTAGTACATCGCACTGCCCACGCTCGTGACGTCTTGAAAAATGCTCCCTCCAGGAAAGACGAGGGCGTCGCACTTGGCAATCTCTGCCTGGACGTCTTTCATTTCGCGGCGGGGAACGGAGGAGACGCGGTAGTTCCGATAGGTGTCATCGGGGGCGCCACTAAGGAGGGTGACGTCATGGCCCAGGCTGCGAATTCCATCAAGAAAACCCAGAAGGATGGAATCGTCGCCCAGATTCCCACATCCAAAATAGCCGGCTAACAGTAGCTTAGACAAGGTCACCTTCGGCCTTGGGCAATCGAGTCGAGACAACCCACCAACCCAATGCTCCCAAGATACCACCGGCCACCCAGCCGACCGTGATCCTTTCCACGCTCAGCAAGATCGAAGTGTGAATGTGGCAAAGGGTATTGACCACGTCGGTCTGGCCGATCGCCCCTAACATGAGGGCGAGCGCTGCCCAGCCGGTGATCGCGGGAGCGGCCGCCGACCCCTTGTTCTTTCGTAGCCAGCCCAATAGGCCAATCCCGATCACAAGAAACGGATGCCCAAATAAGAATTCTTTGGTGCGCGGCCTTACGAAAAGCACCTTGTCGAGGATATCTCGCATCTTGATCTCGAAGCCGCTGACACCGGCCGGATTATCGTTTCCGGTGCGGCTGATCATGAACGCCAAAGCTCCCAAAATGACAATCCCGATGACCGCCTGTTGGTAGGTGATCGGACTCTTGAGTGCAGCCTTCAGGTTTCCCAACCGGGCAAATTCATGGACTCCGATGACCGCAACCGGCAAGAAGACTGCCACTTTAACTCCCTCAAACTGCTCGGCTCGCACAAAGTAGGGCAGGACGTTCAGAAGCCCCGCTACGCAGAGCCCACCCACCACGCTGATCAAGGTCACCACGAGGTAACACCATGGCCAGGGACGGTCGGTGTGGGCGTCGAGCCACAGGAACGCGATGATGGGCAGCGCCAAGGTCCCGGCGAACGCCATGTAGACCCGATAGTGCTCTGACCAGCATGCCAGAGCCAACAGGGCGGCAATCAGGTATCCGCCCATTTGAACCCGGGGCCAAGGCAATAGAGCGGTCAGACCATAACCCACTGGCGCCGCCATCGCAAGACCAAGAACAAGGAATAGGATCTTTGGCACACCAGGATCCTTGAATGGCTTGGCAGGGGGCCCGATTCGCCCACCCTCGGCGACGACCTGGGCTTGCACCTTGTCCACGAAGTCGGCCAAGTCCGTCAATGGCGTGTCGCCCGATTCGCTCCACGGACGGAGCAGAAGAATTCGCTCATTCCGCTCACGGGCCGCCTTGGCATATCGATCAATGGCTTCGGAGTAGGGCAGCTTGTCGAGTTCGGCAACCTGGGCCGAATGCAGCGGGATCACGAGATCGGGGGCATCCTTCACCACGTCAATGTCGCCGCCAAGCTTTGCGAATTCGGGCGACGCATAGTCCATTTGATTCTGCCGCAAGGCTTCCTCGAGGGCGCTCTTGGCATTTCGACGGCCCAAGACCTGGTCGCCTTGAGGCAGAAAAACCGTCGCGCCGTCCCTCCTGGCCTCTTCAAGGGTTTTGAAAATGTAGGTGGAACTCGCTCCCTCTGGATTGCCAAAGCGGGCGATAATCCTAAGGTGAGCTCGATGAGCCGCCGCGACCTCAAGCGGATCCAACCCGATGCTCACCCCACGAAGGGTTCCGAGGCTCGGCAATGGTCCCCTCAGTTGCAAGGCTCCCCCCTTGGTCACCGTGACCGCCATCGAAGGCAGGCGGCGATCGATCGCGTCGCTGATCCGGCGGCGGATTCCCTTTGCCTCGGTGGCATCGGGAACCAGAATCGTGAAGTCGGCGCCACCGGCTCGCACCACCATGTCGATTTGGCGGCTATTCAAGAGGTCCCCAAGCGTCTTGTCGGAAAGCACGAGGGCCCCAAGATGGCTTGACTTAAGCGCTTGCAGGCCATCGGCAACACTGAGTCCTTGTGCCGACGCCAGGTTCTGAACGGTCTCAATCTCCAGGGCGATTTCGGTCGCCTTGTTTCTGCTCTCCATATGGTAGCGAAACCAAATCGAAACGGTGGCAAGCAGGGCGCACAATCCGATGACCGGAAGGAGCCATTTCGGGAAAGAGATGCTGTTCATATCAAGAATGCGTAGCCGACGTAACCTCATCAAAGCCTCTGGCCTCGAGAATCGTTGAGCGGCCGCCCATGATGAGGACGGTCAACATACCCGCGAGAAAGCCTCCCGCGTGAGCCCAATTCGCGACACCCTGTTGGGGAATCAGGATCTGCCAAAGGAACCAGATCAGGAGCAGCACCCAAACCGGGGCAGATGTTTTTGGAAACGGAAACATGGGAATGCGTATTTCAACCCGCTGGGCGGGAAAGAGCAGGAAGTAGCAGCCCAATGCGCCTCCGATCGCCCCCGAGGCGCCAAGCGTTGGGATGGCCGAAGTCGGATCGACGTACACATGAGTCGCTCCGGCAACCAGTCCCCAAAACAAGTAGTAAAGGGCGAAGCGTGGGCTCCCCAGCGCATACTCCACGCCCGGACCGAAAAGATACAGAAACAGCAGATTGCCCAGCAGGTGCGGGAGGTTCGCATGCAGAAACATGCTGGTAAATACCGTGACCAGGGGAAACCGGTCCCCGGGCTCACCTTGCAGCACAGCGGTGATTTGTCGAGGATGCATGGCAAGGTCGGCGAAGACGACCTCGGGCCTCATCAGATTCCACTGCCGGTCCCATAGGTAGATGAGGATGTTGAGGGCGATCAGGGTCCACGTGACGATCGCAGTGCGATCGTTCGGATGATCCTCTCGCAACGATTGCATGGTGGCGGGAGTGTACCAAGCGAATTGCCGGCATCCCAGGTACGCTTTCGGGCAATGTTGGCGGCGATCTTTCCCGGACAGGGTTCGCAGTACGTTGGCATGGGGGCGGATTGGTTCCGGCAGTCGTCTCTTGCCACCTATGTTGAAGAGATTTCTGAGGCTTGCGGCCAGGACATAGGCCGCCTCTGCCTGGAATCCGATACCGACACCCTTCGCGCGACCGAGAACGCTCAACTCGCCTTGTTCGCCTGCGGCTTTTTGGCGTACCGAGCATGGCTCGACGCGGGTGGTCGCCCAGCCCACCTGTTCGCAGGCCATTCCATCGGTGAATATGCGGCTCTCGCTTCCGCCGAAGCGCTCGATTTGACCGAAGCCACCGCTTTGGTGAAGCGACGAGGCGAACTGATGGCTGGCGCCGGCGCCGACCGACCCGGCACGATGGCGGCCGTACTCGGCCTGGAGCGCTCAAGCCTTGAAGAAATCTGCAAGGCGGTGACAGTAGGTACAGTGGTCATCGCAAACGATAACTGCCCGGGGCAGCTTGTCGTAAGCGGCGATGTCAGCGCCGTAGAAGCGCTCGTTGAGCCGGCGAAGGATGCCGGTGCGAAGCGCGTTCTTCCACTGAACGTTAGCGGAGCTTTCCACAGCCCACTGATGGCCTCGTCGGCCCGAGACATGGGCCGCGCACTTCGGCAAGTTCGCTTCAGCCAAGGAACAGGAAAGGTCTTCAGCAACGTTCTGGCAGCGGCCAACATGGATCCGACCCTATGGCCGGACCTCTTGGAGAAGCAGCTTGAAAACCCGGTGCGCTGGACCGAGAGCGTCGAAGCGATGGCGACATCCGGCGCGGAGGCGTTTGTCGAATTCGGAGCGGGCGAGGTGCTCTGTGGCCTGATCAAGCGCACCCTTCCGTACGCGAAGACGTCGGCAGTGCGAGATGAGTCGTCCCTGGCCGCCGTTCTTGACCTTGCCGCCGTCTGATCTTCATGGAGAGCCTGGACGCATGCATTCAGGAATTCCTGGATAACCTGAGTGTTCGGCGATCGCCCCACACGGTGAGGAGCTATGGCGCCGATTTGGCCCAACTCTCAGCGAAACTGGACGGAGAGCTGGCTCGCCTGAACTCCGATACCCTCCGCGCATACCTTCGTGCGTATGGTACCAGCAGTGGCACCAGAGCTCGAAAGCTTTCCACCCTCCGATCGTTTATCCGTTTTCTCCGAGCCACCGAACGCATTGACGGCGACCCCTGCGAGGTCCTTGAAGCTCCTTTTCAGCGCAAGTCTCTGCCCAAGGCCCTCAGCCGCGAACAGACCGCGGGGCTGCTTGATCAGGCTTACAGTGGTAGAACACCCTTCCGTGACCGAGCCGCGCTGGAACTGATGTACAGCTCGGGCCTCCGAGCAGCGGAAGTCGTCGGAATGAATGTGG
>Ga0302319_10000911_pt1 | contig 66550 bp, 52 predicted proteins | sample Bog_T0_2_FD_203319 | JGI IMG/M metagenome (GOLD analysis project Ga0302319, IMG submission 203319) | Peat permafrost microbial communities from Stordalen Mire near Abisko, Sweden - Bog_T0_2 | ecosystem: Environmental > Terrestrial > Soil > Wetlands > Peat | place: Sweden: Abisko, Stordalen Mire...
GCTTGCGCGCGGCGAGCACGCGCTCGCGCATCGCCGCGGATGTTTCCCCCGGCGCAGCGGTTCGCATCTCAGCCACCGAGAGCGCGGGCGCCTCGACGTGAAGGTCGATCCTGTCGAGCAGCGGGCCGCTTACCCGGGCCCGATAGTTCTGGATTTGCGCAGGGGTGCAGCGGCATCGGCGCTTCGGGTCGCCGAGGTGCCCGCAGGGGCAGGGGTTCATGGCCGCGACCAACATGAACGAGCAGGGCAGGGTAATCTTCCCGGCGGCCCGCGAAATCGTAACCTGCCCGTCCTCCAGCGGTTGCCGAAGCACCTCGAGGACCCCCCGTTTGAATTCGGGAAGTTCGTCGAGAAAGAGTACTCCGTGGTGCGCCAGCGAGATCTCGCCCGGCCCCGGCAACGCGCCGCCGCCCAGCAGGGCGATGTTGGAGGCCGAGTGGTGGGGCGCCCTGAAGGGTGGTGCCCCCCAGGAGGAGTTGGCGTCGGAGAGCGTGCGCCCTGCGGCCGATTCAATGCCCAGGATGTCGAGCCGTTCCTCGGGGGTGGGAGGGGGCAGGATCGTGGGGACACGCTTTGCGACCATCGACTTTCCCGAGCCGGGCGGCCCGATCATCAGGAGATTGTGCGCGCCGGCCACTGCGATCTCGACCGCGCGGCGAAGGCCCGGCTGGCCCTTGATCTCGGAAAAATCCAGTGCCGGCTCCTCGTGGCGGGCGCTCGCAGCCAGCCTCGACTCCACCGGATCGAGCGGCTCGAGCCGGACCTCGCCTGCCAGGAACCGGAATGCCCGGTCGAGCGTGTCGGCCCGGAACACGTCCACGCCCTCGACAAGGGAGGCCTCCTCGGCGGACGTCCCCGGGAGAATCAGGGCGCGCTTGCCCAGCTTCCGGGCGAGCCTCGCCATCGCGAGCGCACCGCGGACGGGCCGGGTCGCGCCGGAAAGGCTCAGCTCGCCGGCGATCATGAAGTCATTCAGGATCGCGGTGCGCAGCTGGCCGGTGGCCACCAGAAACGCAAGGGCGATGGGCAGGTCGTAGATCGGGCCCTCCTTGCGAAGATGGCCCGGGGCCAGGTTTATCGTGGTCCGGGCCCTGAGCGTCTCAAACCCGCTGTTTCCCAAGGCGGAGAAGACCCTGTCGTCCGATTCCTTGACCGCAGCGTCGGGCAGGCCGACCAGGATCAGCTTGGGATCGCCCGATTCGTTTGCGTTGACCTCCACCTGGACCAATTCGGCGTCGATTCCCTGCAGCGAGGCGGAGGCAATGGTGGCGAGCATGCCCCCTATAGTAGTAAGTCGGGGACGGGGGGATTGCCATGGGGGCGGATCCGAGGCAGAAGGAAGGATGCCTTGGACCCTGAAAGGCACTGTCCGCATGCCCCCCCTGACTCCTGCGGCACTTGGCATTGCTGCCCTTGCATTCATGTTTGCCCTGGAGTCCCGGGCCGACGGTCGTCAGATGGTGCCTCTTACAGACAGCGTGAAGGAGGTTCCGGCCCTTGCGTCCCCAACCGCGGGTCCGAACGCCTCGACGCCTACGCTTGTACACAGGGCCATTTCCAGCGCGGAGTGGTCCGCGCCGATGACCATCGAAATCGCGCTGAGGATGAGGAACCTCGACGAGCTGCGGGTCCGTATTTCCAAGGGGGAGATCATCCCGGCTTCGGTGATGGCGGGTAGGTACTATCCCCTTGAATCGGACTACCAGGCTGCAATGGCGTGGATCCGGGGACAGGGGCTTACGATCACGGCCCGATATGACAACCACCTGTCGTTTTTCGCCAGGGGAACCGTGGGCCAGGTCCGGGACGCCCTGCAGGTGACTTTCGCCAGGGTCGCGTACCTGGGTGGTGAGTACACTTCGGCGGTGTCCGCGCCGAGCGTACCCCAGGAGCTGTTTCCCGCACTCGTCGGAGTGAACGGCCTTCAGCAGCATCTGCGGCTCAGGCCCCAGCACGTCCGTCTCCAGCCGGACGTGACCAGGAACAACGGGTTTCCCTACTATCCCGGCGACTTGGAGGCGGCCTACAATGCTGCAGGGTTGGCGGTGACGGGCGCCGGGGAAACCATAGGCATCCTGTCCTTCGCCTATCCGAACAGCGGCGACCTGGGCCAATTCTGGCAAACGTGCGGCATTTCTCAAACGACCGCCTCGATCTCCGAGGTCGCCGTAGGCAGCGGACCGGACAGCACGCCTTCCGTTCAGGACCTGGAGGAGATTGCCCTCGATGTGGAGTGGAGCAGCTCCCTCGCCCCGGGAGCCCTCATCCGGGTGTACGGCACGTCCAGCAGCGACATGACGGCTTCCCATGCGCTCCAGCAGGTGCTCGCGGATCTACCGTCCCAGCCCCAAATGCACCAAGTTTCGATGAGTTACGGGGTCGTGGAGAACGAGCTGTCGAATGGCCAGATCCAGGCCGACTCCCAGATACTTGCCGCGATCGCGAGCCAGGGTGTGTCGGTCTTCTTCTCCTCTGGAGATGGAGGCTCGCGTCCCGACCCGGCAACCGGTGAGTACGACGGCTCGGCAGCCCAGCCCGCGGTCGTGTACCCCGCCAGCGACCCATCGGTCACCGGGGTGGGGGGCACGACGCTCACGTATTCTGGGGCGGGTGCGAACGGAAGTTTCAGCGAAACCGGCTGGCTCAGCAGCCTCGGCGGCGGCGTGATCGTTGCAGGCGGTGGGGGCGAGAGCCTCTCATTCAGCCGGCCGGGGTGGCAGACCGGCGAGGGGGTGCCCGATGTGCCCAGGCGCCTCATACCTGACGTCTCGTCGAGCGCCGATCCCCTCTGGGGTGCCTACGCCGTGGTGAATGGAGGAGGGATGGCCTTGGGCGGTACCAGTTGGAGCGCGCCCACCTGGGCTGGCTTCTGCGCCCTGCTCAACCAGGCCCGGATCGCGGCGGGCCTTGGGCCCATAGGGATGCTCAATCCAAGGATCTATCCCCTGGTCGGTTCGCCGTGTTTTCAGGACATCACCACGGGGACCAACGGCGACTTTCGAGCGGGGCCGGGCTACGATGAATGCACAGGCATTGGGACCCCGAATGTCGGGCTTCTCGTCCAGGCGCTTTCGGTCCCGAATCCGGCGGCCATCCTTCCCGTCATAACGACCGAACCCAGGGACCAGGCGGGAGCGGCGGAGCCGGGGATCGGGGCGTTCTTCAGCGTCGTGGCGACGAGCCTGACTCCTGTTTCCTTTCAGTGGGAGGAGTTGGACCAAGGGTCGACCACGTGGACCCTGCTTTCCGACGGGGGCAGTGTTAGCGGGTCCGCCTCCGAGAACCTCCAACTTTCCGGGATAACGCAGGGAATGGCCGACGCCCAATTCAGGTGCGTCGTGACAAACTCGGCGGGCGCCGTGACAAGCTCGGCCGCCGAGTTGGCCTTCGCGCCGCCCGCGAATGCATTCACCCTGCAACCCGTGGGCCAGGTCGTGGACAACGGTTCGACGGTTGTCTTCACAGCGGCGGCCTCCGGCTCACTTTCATACCAATGGCAGTACATGGGAAGAAACCTCATGGACGATGACGTCTCCCAATACGGCCGGGTGTCCGGGGCGACTGGGCCCCAGCTTGTCCTGACCAACGTCAACTACCTCAGCTCGGGGGACTACACTTGTGTCGTCTCCAATTATGGAGGCTCGGTCACTTCACAAGTGGCCAAGCTTGTCGTCGAGACCAGCGCGACGCCGGGCACCGTGGGCAGCCTCTCCTCCCGCGCCTTCGTTGGGACCGGGGACAACATCCTGATTGGCGGGTTTTACGTGGTCGGGAGCACGTCGCGCACGGTGCTCGTGCAGGCGATCGGCCCGGCGCTCGCGGTGAGCCCGTACAACGTGAGCGGGACGCTGCAGCAGCCGGCGCTCTCGATCCACCAGAACCAGAACGGCAAGGACGTCGTGCTCTACACGAACACGGGCTGGGGCTCGAGTTCCGTGCTATTGAACGCCGCGGCCGCGGTGTATGCGCAGCCTGTCCTGCAGCCTGGGTCGCCGGACTCGGAACTGTTGGTGACGCTGCCGCCGGGCGGCTACACGGCCGAGGTGACCGGCGCGGACGGCGGGACCGGCGTTGCTTTGGTTGCCATTTACGAGCTGCCCTAGCAACCTGCCCTCATCCATGGTATTGGGACTCACCGGCGGAATGGGCTGCGGAAAATCGACGGCAGGACGGCTGTTCGAGATGCGGGGCTACCGCCGGATCGACGTCGATGCCGTCGTCCGGGATCAAGTCCTTACGGCCCCGCAGACAATCGCCGCCATCAGGACGCGGCTTGGGGACGGGGTTTTGACCCCTTCCGGTGCGGTGGATCGGACCGCAGTCGCCGCGCGTGTATTTTCGGACCAGGCGGAGCTAAGGTGGCTTGAGGAATTAACGCATCCTCAGGTACTTAAGATATGGTCAGCCTTTGTGGAGGAGGCCCGGAAACAGGGGGCAAATGCGGTCGTCGAGACCCCTCTCCTCTTTGAGAAGTCGCTGGAAAATAAGTTTGATTTCACTGTCTGCGTCGCATGTACTCCCGAAAAGCAGCTCGACCGGCTGGAGCAGCGCGGCCTCAAACGCGCGTTCGCCGGACAACGGATATCCAAGCAATTGCCGCTGACGCGAAAGATCGAATTGTCCGATTTTGTCCTTTGGAACGAGGGTTCCGGGGAGTTTCTGAAGGAACAAGTCGATCGCCTCGTGGATACCCTTGCCGGACAGTCCGGCCGCTTGCCCTAAAACCCATCCATGGCCACTTCGACCAGAGACGACGACCCGGCGTCAACGCCCGGTGACGACACCCTTTCAACGGCGGGGCGCAAGGTGAAGCGCGCCCCCCGCGGCCGCGTGCGGCGCGGCAGCGTGGAGGCCGAGCCTGTGGCCGCGCAACCCGCCCCTGAGCCGAAGGTTGTCGCGGCGCCGCCTGCGCCTGCTCCCATCCCCAAACCGGCCCCCGTCTCCGCGCCATCGGTCGAGGCCAGCGAGGAGGATCGCGGCCAGGCGGCGCCCCAGGCAGAGGCCGGCGCCGGCCAGGAGCAGGGTGGATACCAGCGGCCCCAGCAAGGGGGCGGTGGCCGTGGCGAATGGCAGGATCGCAATTCCTGGAAGCGCAACAAGCGCAAGCGCGGCCGCCACGGCGGCCACTGGCAGCCCTCAGGGTACGGCGGGGGCGGTGGCGGCGGAGGCGGGGGTTCCCAGCATCCGCCCCAGCCGTCGCCGCCATCCACCGCGCCCGTGTACGGCGACCTTCCTGACCCCGCCCGCCTTGCGGACCTGGCCGCGCTCGATGCGCTGGCGAAGGAGATTTCGTCGGGGGGAGGCGAACCTCTTCGGCTCGACCAGCTCTATCCCCTGCATCTGGCCGACCTCACCGAGTTCGCCCGAAATTTCGGCGCCACGTTCGAGGGAGCCCCAAACCGCAACCAGCTCCTGGCGCAGATTTTTGCCCGGGCCGCTGAGAAAAAGATCCCGATCCTGGACGAGGGTTACCTGGACCTGAACGACCGCGGCGCGTTCGTTGTTCACGAATATGTGAACTACCGGCTCTATCCGGAGGATCCCTACCTGCCGGAGTGCCTGATCGGGCGCTACGGCCTGAAGCGCGGCCACCGTCTCTCCGTGTTGGCGCAGGCGCCACGGGAGGGTGAGCGCTGCCCGTCGGTGGTGCGCATCGAGTCGGTCATGGGCATGAGCCCCGACGAAATCTCCAAGACCGTTCCCTTTGAGGAGCTGGTCCCGTATTACCCGCTCAAGCGGATCCTGCTCGAGGCCCCGGAGGTGCAGAAGGACGTGTCCATGCGGGCCGTCGACATCCTCACCCCGATTGGCTACGGCCAGCGCGGCCTGATCGTGGCGCCACCGCGGACCGGAAAGACCGTCCTGCTCCAAAACATCGCAAACTCGGTGTCGGAGAACAGCCCGGACACGAAGCTGATCCTCCTCCTGATCGACGAACGTCCCGAGGAGGTGACCGACTTCCGGCGCCACACCAAGGGCGAGGTCGTCTCCTCCACGTTCGACGAGGCGCCGGAGAGCCATGTGCACTGCGCCGAGATGGTCGGCGAGAAGGCGCGCCGGCTCGTGGAGCAGGGCCAGCATGTCGTCATCCTGCTCGACTCCATCACCCGACTTGCCCGCGCGTACAACGCGCTCGCCTCGAACTCGGGCAAGATCATGTCGGGCGGCATGGAGGCGACCGCGCTCCAGAAGCCGAAGCGCTTCTTCGGCGCCGCGCGCAACATCGAGGGGGCGGGAAGCCTTACCATCATCGGGACGGCGCTCATCGACACCGGCAGCCGGATGGACGAGGTCATATTCGAGGAATTCAAGGGCACCGGCAACATGGAGCTGCACCTCGACCGCGGGCTGGTCGAGCGGCGGATCTTCCCCGCGATCAACATCGACCGGTCCGGCACCCGGAAGGAGGAGCTGATCTACCATCCCGAGGAGCTGCAGCGGATCTACGGCCTGCGGCGTGCGATGCAGGGCCTGGGGCCCATTGAGTCGATGGAGATGCTGATCCAGCGGTTGAAGAAGACCAAGTCCAACGCCGAATTCCTGTTGAGCCTGAGCCGGCAGTAGCGGGTAGGGGTGGTTGCCCGTGGCGCCGCCCTGGGGAGGGATGCGCGCGCAAGCGCGCTGCCTACAAGGGAGGCTGGGCCTGAAGGGGCCGGAGCAGGAGGGGGGACTCGAGGGCAAGGAGCCTCTCCGAAAATTCCTCCGCGCCGGAGCCCTGCCGAAGGGCGCGCTGGACGACGCCCATCCTCGCGTCGAGGTTGTCCACCATGGACACAAACACCGCCTCGGGCGTCGCGGCCATCACGGCTGCGCCCCATTCCAGTTTTCCCTGGTGGCTGAGGATGATGTGCTCGAGCCGCTCCTGCCGGTCGGGGTCGAGGCGCGCCTTCAGCCCGGCTTTGCGGGCCATCTGGTAACCGAGGACCACGTGCCCCTGCAGGGTCCCGCGCCGACCCTTCCTCGGGGCCATGGTCCCCTCATACTCGACCGTCTTGCCGATGTCGTGCAGGAGGATCCCGGTCCGCGCAAGGTCCGCGTCGACCTCCGGGTACAGGGGCAGGAGCGCCTTCGCCGCCCGGGCCATGTGGGTCGTATGCTCAAGGAGGCCATGCCGGTACGCGTGGTGGACGAAGACGGCGGCGGGGGCGGTGCGAAAGGCCGGTCCGATCTCCCCGAAGACAAGCCGTGCGGTCTCGCGGAGCTCGGGGTGGCCGATCTCCCCGATGAAGGTCTGGAATTCCTCCCAAAGCGCCTCCGGGTTCTCCGGGGCGGTTTCGACAAGGCGCTCCAGGATTCCCGGGGCGGCGAGTTCGGCCTCGCCGGCGACCGAAGCCCGCGAAAGGCGGGGCGAGAGCCGATCCTGGTAGAATTCGATCTTTCCCTCCACGCGGAGGACGGATCCTTCCCCGGCGGCCTTCACGGACTCGAAAACCGGGCTGTCGTTGAACACGGTGCAGGTGAACGACCCCGTGCGGTCGCCCAGCTCCAGGCTCAGGTAGGTGTTTCCGTTGGACGCCGTCTTGGCGGCGAGCTTTCGCAGCACGAACAGGCCGGCGAACGGGCGGCCGCTGGCGTTCTCGAGGTTCTTGAGATCTCTGACGGAGGGCGGGTGCGCCGGGGTTGGGGATGCCGTCATGGATAGTATGCCTTCCTGGCCTTGACCTGGACAAAGCGCTTCTCGGGCAGCACGCAGGCCGTCAGGCATCCGCCGAGAACACAGCCGGTGTCTATGCCGACCGACCACTTGAGCTTGTAGACCTCGGTCCGCGGCGTGTGCCCGTAGACGACAAAGGGCGGTCCATTCCAAAGGTCGGCCCAGGCGGGTGCTCCCGGCGCGTCTGAGCGCTTGCTCGGGTTCCCATCCCTGTCGACGACCTGGATCCTGGTGACGACCTCGGCGGGCTGCTTCTGCCATGGCTGGCCCGGCAGGAAGCCGCCATGCACAAAGACCGCGTTGAGCTCCGGCTCCTCGAAGGTGAGGGGCATCTGCTCCAGGTACGCCCAGTCCTCGGGCCGGAGCTGCGCAAAGGTGTCCAGGTCGTGCTCCTTCGCGTACTTCTTGTCCCGTGTGCGCTGGTACTTCAGGAGCCGCAGTTCGTGGTTTCCGAGGAGTGAGATCGCGTGCCTCTCGCGCGCCAAGTCGAGGACGCGGCAGCTGTCGGGGCCTCGATTCACGAGGTCGCCCAAGAGCACCAGCCGGTCCTCGCGCTCCAGGTCAAGGCGGTCGAGGAGCTCGGCGAACTCAAGGTGGCAGCCGTGGATGTCCCCGATGGCGATGAGGCGGCCGTTCATGAGGTTAGGGTCATTCCGCTTGAAATTGCTAGCGTTGGTGCCGGTGTGAAGTAAAGAACCTATCGCAAAAATCGGAATGTACCATCAGTCATTGTCTGGAAATCCACCGCTCCCGTGATCGCACCCGCAAACCCCATGGAAATGATCCTGCAGCCGCTGGCTGCGGCCTGCTTCGTAAGCGGGCAGGCCTTCGCTCCGGGCGACAGGATTGAGAGCTACCTTGTGAAGGCGGCGGCCGCCGGTCAGGTGGCCCGGTACGACGTGCTGGCGTCCCGCGCCGGCGATTTTGTGCCTGAGGGCACCGTGGCCTGCCGCTGGGTGCAGGTGCACAAGCCCAAGGCAAGGGAGGAGAATCCCGAGAGGGCCCTGAAGCTTACGGCCGAGGGCCTGTTCCTGACCCTGGCTGATCCGTCAACCGAACCGACCGTCGAAACGACGCGGCTGGTCCAGTTTCTGGCGATCCTTCTCGAGCGCAAGAAGCTGATCCGCCCCCGGGGACGCAATCCGGACGGAACAAAGGAATTGTACGAGCACGGGCGGACGAAGGAGGTCTACGAGGTGCCCGTGGGTGAAGTCACCCCCGAGTTTTTCGTCGCGGTGCAGGGCCAGCTCGGAGCGCTGGGGCTGGCAAAAAGTTAGACCCGAACGGGGACCCCGCGGCTGGCGAGGTAGGCCTTCACCTGCGGGATCGTGAGGGTTCCGAAGTGGAAGAGGGAGGCCGCGAGGACGGCGCTGGCGTGGCCGGCGTCGAGCGCGTCCGCGAAGTGTTCAAGCCTGCCCGCGCCCCCGCTCGCGATGACCGGAATGTCCACGGCATCGCTGATCCGACGGGTGAGCTCGATGTCGTAGCCCTCCTGGGTGCCGTCGCGGTCCATGCTCGTGAGGAGAATCTCGCCGGCGCCGAGCTCAGCCCCCCGGACGGCCCAGGCTATGGCGTCCAAGTCGGTCGGTTTGCGGCCGCCGTGGGTGTGCACGCGCCAACGCGGTTCCGGCGAGGGCTCGCGCTTGGCGTCGATCGCGAGGACGATGCACTGGGCGCCGAAGCGTCCCGAGGCCTCCTGGATCAGACTGGGGTCGACGATGGCAGCCGTGTTGAGGGAAACCTTGTCCGCGCCCGCCCTGAGCATGGCCTCGATGTCGTCCATGGTCCTGAGGCCCCCGCCGACCGTGAGCGGCATGAAGCACTGCTCGGCGGTTGCCGCGACCACGTCGCGCATGATGGAGCGCCCATCGCTGGAGGCCGTGATGTCCAGGAAGACAAGCTCGTCGGCCCCCTGGGCGTCGTACGCCTTCGCGCATTCCACGGGATCCCCGGCATCGCGCAGCTCCTGGAACTTGACGCCTTTGACCACGCGCCCGGCGGTCACATCGAGGCAGGGAATGATGCGTCGGGAGAGCAAGGCTGTCTCAGGCCGTCACAACCGGACGATGTCCGGATCGAAATTGACGACGAGGCGGTACACCTGCCCCGGCCGCATGATCAGGGGATGGTCGCGCACGAGGTACTGGATGTAGTGCACCTTGCCAAAGTTGGTTCGGTAGGTCGGGTCCGCGCTGACGATCTCCGTGTCCTGCCAGGTGCCCTGGAAGTCGTCGCGGATGACGGTGCAGCGGTGGCTCTGCGGGCCGAGGGAAAGCGCGCCGCCCACGCGATACTTCGAGTGGGGGGCGGCGATCACGAGCGCGTAGCGGAACTTCTCCAGCGTCACCTGCTGCTTGACCGTGTAGGCGAACTCGCAGCCGACCTTGCTGCCGGTGAAGGTCCACTGGACCTTCACGCTGGCGATGTTCTTCAGGATCTCCTCGTCGGTCGTGATGACGTCGGGCTGCTCGTAGCGGAAGAAAAAGCTGTTGCGCAGGCCCAGGCCCGTCACGCAGTTCTTGCCGTAGAAGGCGGGCAGCGTGGCGCGGCCGCCGAAGGTCAGCTCGGGGAGCATGACCGGCAGGTAGACGTTGTTGGGCCAGTCGAAGACGCCCGGGCAATGGGGGAAGGAGAGGGCGTCGCTCGAGAGCGTGCCGCCGCAGCTGATCAGCGGGATCTGGAGGTGGAGCCCGCTCTCAACGTCGCGGTACAGGAAGAGGCCCTGCTCCTTGCGGTTCCCCTTGTCGAAGATGACGAAGCGGCCCGTGGTCCGGGGCGCCTCCAGCTTCGGGCCCCCGGGAGGCAGGTGGACCGTGTTGGCGAGGCGCGACCACTGGCAGAGATACCTCGCGGCGTCGAAGTTCGCCATGCGCGTGGTGTGCTTGCTGTAGGCCGTGCGCTCGGTGTCGCGCAGATCCACGAAGCCCTGCTCCTGGTCGAGGTAGGTCTGGTAGAAGAACAGGAAGAGCCGCCGGAGGATGTCGAAGTACTTGGCCTTCTGGTCATCGGGAATCCAGCCGTCGCGCAGGCCCTGCAGGATCAGGCTGATGCAGTGCATCTGGCCGTAGGCCCCGGCTGCGCGGCCAAACGCCCAGCCCAGCCCGTCGGCGCGCACGAGTTCCGGCATCATCCGGATGTATTTCTCGGCGTACGTGCGAAGCGTCGGCAGCTTGCGGTCGCGCACCCCGCTGTTGGCGTGCAGCTGCAGCGCCGAGCGGATGAAGACGAACGCCATGACGCCGTACAGGCTGAAGTTCCCGCCCAGCCCGTGGATGGAGTCGTCGAAGAAGCCGGCCGAGCTCGTCTGCTCGATCCGGTCGACCATCCGCTCGATCAGGCGGGACGTCTCGTCCTTCTTGGAGAGGCCGAAGCTGAAGCGCGCCACGGCCTTGGCCACGTTGAACGCCTGCCAGTGGTTGTCGTAGTCGCTGCGGTGCAGAAGCTGCTTGTCGATCCGCTCCTGGGTCTCGGTCACGAGCCGCTCCCAGACGGGATTGCGCTCCTTGGAGGGCCCGAAGCAGAGCAGCCCGAGCGAGCAGTAGGCCAGGCCGTTCTCGGTGGGGGGCTCCGTGAAGACCTGGGCGGTGACGCAGCGGGCCGTGAGGTCGACCAGGTCGCGGCCCGCAAGGGTGGTCTCGCCGGTTGCCCGGTAGTACTCGCCGAGGGCGTACGCCACGTGACCCGGCTCGTCCGCGCGGGACTGCTCCTCATTGGCGGGAAGAACGGTGCCGTCGGGCTGGATGGAGTCCAGGTTGTGGCCGAGGATGGACCTGGCCATATCGAGGCATTGCTCGGAGAAACTGTGCATTCGGAAGGGTTACTTTGGGTGGGGAAGGCGGGATGATCAAGCCAGCACGCGCTCAGCGGGCAATCAGCCTGATGAATTCGTCGTTGGTCTTTGTCTTGGAGAGCCGGGCGATCATGGTCTCGGTCGACTCCTCGATCTTCTGCTGGACGAGGGCCCTGCGGAAGAAGTGGATGGATTCGAGCTTCTTGGCGTCGATCAGCAGCTCCTCCTTGCGGGTGCCGGAGGAGGCGACATTGACCGCGGGCCAGAGGCGCATCTCGGCGCACTTGCGGTCGAGGACGAGCTCCATGTTGCCCGTACCCTTGAACTCCTGGAAGATGACATCATCCATCCGGCTCCCGGTCTCCACCAGGACCGAGGCGATGATCGTCAGGGAGCCGGCCTCCTCGGTCTTCCGGGCGGCGGCGAAGAGCTGGCGGGGCTTTTCGAGGGCGCGCACGTCCAGTCCGCCGGAGCCCGTGCGCCCGCTGTTGCGCTGGGTGTTGTGGGCCCGGGCGAGCCGCGTGATCGAGTCGAGGAAGAGCACGACGTCGCGCCCCGCCTCGACCAGCCGCTTGGCGCGCTCGATGCACAGGTCGGCCACGCGAATGTGGTTGTCGATCTGCTCGTCGTTGGACGACGCCCAGATTTCCGCGGGCACGCTGCGCTTGAAGTCCGTGACCTCCTCGGGGCGCTCGTCCACGAGGAGAATGATCACCTGGCACTCGGGGTTGTTCTCCAGGACGCCAAGTGCCATGTCGCGCAGCAGGGTGGTCTTCCCCGTCCTGGGCGGGGCCACGATCAGGCCGCGCGTTCCCTTGCCGATCGGGCAGAACAGGTCCACGGCGCGGGTGGTCATGCGGCCGTCCTTCATCTCCATCTTCAGGAACTGGTTCGGGGAGACGGTCGTCAGAGTGGTGAAGTCGAGCTTGGCGCGGCGTTCCTCGAGCGATATGCCGTCGGCCTGTTCGATGAACCTCATCTTGGAGTTCGGGAACCGGCCCTCCGGCGGCGATGCCGTCCCGGAAATGAACATGCCGGTCCTCAGCTTGAACCGGCGGATGAGCTCCTTCGGGACAAACGCGTCGGTCGGGCGGCGCTTCCCGTTCTTGGACAGGTCGAGCAGCTGGCCGTTGCCGCCCCGCATGATGTCGATGTCGAGGATGCCCTCGGCATGGACGACAACCTCAGGAGGGGGAGGGGGCGAAGGGGGTGGGGTGGCTGCGGGAACTGCGGCTTGGGGCGCCTCAGGGTCCGCGGTGGGGTTGTCCGCGGGGGCGGACGCTGATTTTTTTTCCATACGAATAAACGGGGACAATAGCACGTCCCGGACTTGACGCTTAAAACTTCAGACGGGATAATGGCGCCCTTTGCGTCACTAACCCCGAAATCAGCCACTCAACGTGACCGACCAGACGATTACCTCAGTGTCCCGGGAGAACCGGGTTTTCAGGCCTTCGGCCGAGTTCAAAGCCCAAGCGAAACTTGGGAGTGAGGCTTCCTATAAGAGACTGTATGCGGAATCTGTCAACTCCCCAGAAAAGTTCTGGGCGCGGCAGGCCCTGGAATTCCTGACCTGGCGGAGGCCTTTCAAGGAGGTATTAAAGTGGAAGTTGCCGCATGCCAAGTGGTTCCAAGGAGGAAAGCTCAACGCGGCCGAGAACTGCCTGGACCGACATTTGGGGACTGCCAGGGCCAACAAGGCCGCCATAATCTTTGAGGGCGAGCCCGGGGATGTGCGCACGATCACGTACCAGCAGCTGCACCAGGAGGTCTGCAAGTTCGCGAATGCGTTGTCGGCCTTGGGGCTGAAGCAGGGGGATCGGGCCGCGATCTACATGCCCATGGTGCCCGAGGCCGCCATTGCCATGCTCGCCTGCGCGAGGCTCGGCATGATCCACACGGTCATCTTCGGTGGATTCTCGAGCGAGGCGATCAAGGACCGGGTCAACGACTGCCGCGCCCGGACCATCATCACGGCCGACGGCGGCTGGAGGCGGGGCAAGATCGTCGAGCTCAAGGCCAACGTGGACCGCGCCCTCCCAGGCACACCGACCGTGGAGCACGTGATCGTGCTCAAGCGGACCGGCCAGGAAGTGCCGATGGCCGAGGGGAGGGACCGCTGGTGGCACGATTTTGTCGCCGGCCAGCCCACGACCCACAAGGCGCATGCCTTCGACAGCGAGCATCCCCTCTTCATCCTTTACACGAGCGGGTCGACCGGGAAGCCGAAGGGGGTGCTTCACACCACGGCGGGCTACATGCTCGGCGTGACGATGACCACCCAGTACGTTTTCGACCTGAAGGACAGCGACGTCTACTACTGCTCGGCCGACGTCGGGTGGGTCACGGGTCACAGCTACGTGGTCTATGGGCCCCTCGCCAGCGGCGCCACGGTGCTGATGTACGAGGGGGCGCCAAACCACCCCGAGCCCGACCGCTTCTGGCAGCTGATCGACCGGCACCGGGTGACGATCTTCTACACGGCTCCGACCGCCATCCGGTCCTTCATGCGCTGGGGGGACGATTATGTGAACCGGCACAGCCTGAAGTCGCTCAGGCTCCTCGGCACGGTCGGCGAGCCGATCAACCCCGAGGCGTGGATGTGGTACCACACGGTGATCGGCAAAAAGCGCTGCCCGATCGTAGACACGTGGTGGCAGACCGAGACGGGGGCCATCATGGTCTCGCCTCTTCCCGGGATCACCGGCACCAAGCCCGGGTCCTGCACCCGGCCTTTCTTTGGCGTCGTGCCCAAGGTGCTCGACGAGAATGGGGTCGAGGTTCCGCGCGGGAGCGGGGGCAGGCTCTTCCTGGCGCAGCCGTGGCCGTCGATGCTCCGCACCCTCTGGGGCGACGACGACCGATTCAAGAAGCAGTATTGGGAGGAGCTGCCCGGCTATTATTTTGCCGGTGACGGCGCCCGTTTCGACAAGGACGGCTACCTGTGGGTCGTCGGCCGGATCGACGACGTGCTCAATGTCTCGGGGCACCGGATCGGGACCGCGGAGATCGAGAGCGCGCTCGTTTCCCATCCGGGCGTGGCCGAGGCGGCCGTCGTTGGGCGCCCGGACGAACTGAAGGGCCACGCGCTGGTGTGCTTCGTCACGCTCAAGAACGGCTACGTCGCATCGCCGAAGCTGAAGGATGAACTGCGCGCGCATGTTGCGAAGGAGATCGGGACCCTGGCCCGGCCGGACGACGTCCGTTTTGCGGCCGGGTTGCCCAAGACACGAAGCGGCAAGATCATGCGCAGGATCCTGAAGGAAATCGCGCTGGGCGGCGAGGTGAAGGGTGATACGACGACCCTCGAGGACTTTACGGTCGTCGTCGCGCTCCAGCACGACGAGTGACGCGGGTTCAGGCTCCGGCCTCGACCCGTTCGTTGCTCAGGTTCCGCCAGCGGTCGAGGACCCGCCTGTAGAGATCGCCGGGGGCGAGCCCGTTGGCGGCGCGCAGCGCGTCCACGCTCGAGCCGTGCTCGATGAACTTGTCGGGCCATCCGATGCGCTCGACGGCCACCGGGCATTCGGCTTCCTGAAGCGCCTCAAGGACGGCGCTGCCAAATCCCCCCGCGACCACGTGGTCCTCCATGGTCACGATCAGGGGCACGACAGCCGCATGGCTCAGAAGAAGATTGCGGTCCAAAGGCTTCACAAAGCGCGCGTTCACGACGCCGACAGAGATGTGCTCGTCGTCCTCGAGCTTCTCGGCCAGGCGCAGGGCCTCGGAAACCATGGGTCCCAGGGCCCAGATCATGATGTTCGAGCCCTCGCGCACCACCTCGGCATGCCCAACGGGCAGGATCGCGGGCTGGTCCTTGATCTTGACGCCCGTTCCCGCGCCGCGGGGGTAACGGATGAACCCGGGCCCTTCGAGCCGGAGGCTCGTGTGGAGCATGTCCACGAGCTCGTCCTCATCCTTGGGCTGCATCACGGTGACGCCCGGGATGCAGCGCAGGTAGGCCAGGTCGAAAAGTCCGTGATGGGTCGGGCCGTCGTTCGGGGAAAGGCCGGCCCGGTCCAGGCAGAAGGTTACGGGGAGGTTCTGCAGGGCCACGTCGTGAACAATGGGGTCGTAGGCCCTCTGGAGAAACGTGGAGTAGATCGCGCACACCGGTCTGAACCCTCGGGCCGCCAGCCCCGCTGCGAAGAGCACGGCGTGCTCCTCGGCGATTCCGACGTCAAAGAACTGCTGCGGCAGCTCGGCAGCCAGCCCGGCGAGACCGGTGCCGGCCGGCATCGCCCCGGTAATGCCGAGGATCCGCCCGTCGGCCCGGGCCATCTTCAGCAGCTCCCGGCCGAACACATCCTGATAGGAGGGAGGGCTGCCTGCGGCAGGCTTGCGGCTCTCGCCGGTCACCGGGTCGAACGCGCCGAGCCCGTGAAACTTTTCGGGGGAATTGATCGCGGCATCCAGGCCCTGGCCCTTCTTGGTGAGCACGTGCAGCAGGATCGGGCCTTCGCACTGCCGGGCAAACTCAAGGTTCTTGACAAGCTCATCGAGATTGTGCCCGTCGATCGGGCCCAGGTACCGAAGGCCGAACTTTTCGAAGATACTGGAGCTCAATAGGAAGAAGTCCTTGGTCTCCCTCTTCCACTTCATCCAGAGGCGGTGCATGTCGTGCCCGTGCGGGAGGCCGGTGAAAAACTTTTCCAGGTCGTGGTGGATCCGGTTGTAGGTCGGGCTCGTGCTCAGGCGGTTGAGATACCGGGCCATGGCACCGACGTTCTTTGCGATCGACCATTCGTTGTCGTTGAGGACGACGATCAGGCGCTTTGTGGAGGAGACGACGTTGTTGAGCGCCTCGAGCGTGATCCCGCAGGTGAAGGCCGCGTCGCCGCAGATCGCGACCACGTGTTCGGAGGACCTGCGCAGGTCGCGGGCCACGGCCATGCCGAGCGCGGCGCTGAGGGCCGTGCCGGCGTGCCCGGCGCCATAGGCGTCGTTTGGGCTCTCCGACCGGGACAGGAACCCGCTCGCGCCCCCGGTCTGGCGGAGTCCGCGGAAAAAGGCGCCGCCGCGGCCGGTCAGGAGCTTGTGCGTGTAGCCCTGATGGGAGACGTCGAAGACAAAGGGATCCGTGGGTGAATCGAACACCCTGTGGAGGGCGATCGTCAGCTCGACCACCCCGAGGTTGGGCCCGACATGGCCGCCCTGCGCCGCCGTGACCGAGATGATTTCATCCCGGATCTCGCGGGCCAGCTCCGGGAGCTGGCCGGGGGCTAGTGCCTTGACGTCCGCGGGCCCGCGTATGCCGTCGAGAAGGCGGGAGGGGGATTCGCTCATGGGCCGGATGAATGACTAGCTTCCGGCCTTGTCCGAATCGAAGGGGGCGAACTCGACCCCTTCCTTCTGCTTTTTCAGCTGCTCAATCTTGAGCTCCGCCTCCTTGAGGCGGGCCTCGCAGGCCTTCAGCAGCTTGTTGCCCTCCTCGTACTTGGCCAGCAATTCGGCGAGGGGTATCTCCCCGGACTCCATGGATTCTACGATCGCCTCCAACTTGGCCAGCCCGGCTTCGAAGGAAGGTTGACGGTCTTTTGATTCCACGCCGAAAGGATGCCGATCCCCATTCATTGGTCAATTTTCATTGTTTGAGCGGGAGAGCGGAGGTTGAATCCAGACTCGAAGCATCGATCTCAAAGGCAGGGCGAGTCGTTCCGAATCTCGTTTTGTAGGTCAGCGAGCTTGCTCGCGCTCAGGAGGCGCGAGCAAGCTCGCTGACCTACGATTGGCGGCTCGTCGGGGACGACTCGCCCTGCCTTTCTGGTGCAGAGCAAGAAGCCAGCCAAACAATCCATGCCCACTCCTTCCGCCGTCGCCGTCCTTGTCGTTACCGCAGCGCTCATCCTTCTTCGGCTGGCCGCGGAGCTGGGCCTTGCCGCGCTCAACCGCTCGGCGGTCCGAAGGGGCGCTGCTGCCCCGCCGGCCTCGGTCGCCGCCGTCATGGACCCGGCCACGCTTGCGAAGACCGTCTCCTACACCCTGGACAAGTCGAGGTTCGGCAGCGTGGAGTCGGCCTTTGAGGCGCTTGTCCTCGCGCTCGCGGTCTTCGGAGGCCTCCTTCCGCTCCTCTACGGGCGCATCGCCGCGTGGGGGAGCCCCGGGGCCGCGTGGACCGGTGCGGCCTTTATCCTTGCCGCGGGCTTCCTGGTCTCCGTTCCGTCGCTCCCCTTCGCGTGGTGGGCGCAGTTTCGGCTGGAAGCGAGACACGGGTTCAACCGGACGACCCCCGCGCTCTGGCTGGCCGACCGCATCAAGGGGGCGCTCCTCGCCGTCGCGATCGGATTTCCGCTGCTCTGGACCCTGCTCTTGCTTGCCAGGGTCGCGGGGAGCGCATGGTGGCTTTGGGGGGCGGGACTGGTGCTCGCGTTCCAGGTGCTGATGCTCCTGCTCTACCCGCGGCTGATCCTGCCGCTTTTCAACAAGCTATCGCCGCTTCCCGAGGGGGCGCTCCGCGAGCGGCTGCTCGCGCTCGGGGACAGGACGGGTTTCCGCGCCGCGGCCATAGAGGTGATCGACGGAAGCAAACGCTCGGCGCACTCCAACGCGTTCTTCACCGGGTTTGGCCGCTTCCGGCGCATCGTCCTCTTTGACACGCTGGTTTCCCAGATGGAGCCGGTCGAGCTCGAGGCCGTGCTCGCCCATGAAATCGGGCACTACCGGCGCGGCCACGTTCCGAAGATGCTCGCGCTCTCGTCGGCGATGGTCCTGGCGGCCTTTGCCGCGGTCGCCTGGCTGGCGCGCAGCCCGTGGTTCAGCGGGGCGTTCGGGTTTCCCCCGGGCGAACCCGCCCCGACGTTCCTGCTCTTCGGGCTCCTGGGCGGGCTCGTCACCTTCTGGCTCGCGCCGCCCTTGAACCTCCTGTCGCGCCGCCACGAGTACGAAGCCGACGCATTTGCCCGCGACGCGATGGGCGGCCCGGGGCCGCTCGTGGCGGCGCTCCGGACCCTGACCCGGAAAAACCTCGGCAACCTGACGCCCCACCCGTGGTTTGGGGCGTTCTTCCATTCCCACCCGACGCTGGCCGAACGGGAGCGGGCGCTTGACTGATCCCCGTTCGCTTGGTGCGATGGCGCATGCCCCGTTCGCGCTACGAGGATGAAATCATCGTTTCCTGGGTCGAGTTGCACCGGGACGCGCGCTACCTCTCCGAGGTGCTCCACGGGCTCGGCCGGTGGAAGGGGATCGTGGCGATCGCGCGCGGTGGGCTCGTGCCGGCGGCTCTCGTCGCCCGGGAGCTGGATATCCGACTTGTGGATACCTTCTGCGTCTCCAGCTATGACTCCGCGTCGGAGGGGGGGGCGGCCAAGGTTCGCGGGGCCGTGAAGGTCCTCAAGGGCGTCGAGGGGGACGGCGCCGGGTACCTCCTGATCGACGACCTCGTCGACACCGGGCGCACGGCCCAGGTCGTACGACAACTGCTGCCGAAGGCCCACTTTGCGACACTCTATGCCAAGCCGGCCGGGCGCGCCCTGGTCGACACCTGCGTGAAGGAGTTCAAGCAGGAGAAGTGGATCCACTTTCCCTGGGACATCGAGTATCGGTTCGCCAAGCCGATCCACGACGGCGGCCATTCGGGCTTCATGCCCGAGTGACCGGGGGCCCCGTTCACTTGCCGCGCGCGGGCGCGGCGGGAAAGGCGGCGGACGCGGGGGCTGCGACCGTGAAGGGCACCGTCACGTCGCTTTCGCCGTATCCCTTCAGGAAAAGGTTGCCGCCGCCGGGCTTGCCGCCCTGCACGGTCACGGTGACCCCGGTCTGGCCCTCGGGCACGGTGACCTCGGGCATGATGATGCTCTCCGGGGCGTCCGTGGTGATATCCAGGAGCAGGCCCCCGCTCGGCGCAGGGTTGGGAATGGTGAAGGTCAGGCTCTGGCTCTCTCCGGGGGCCAGGGCGAGCGACGACGGGGCCACGGTCACGTTCGTCGGGTCGATCCGGAAGGTCCCGATCGGGGAATTTCCGGCGGCGCTTCCCAGCGTGATGGAGTAGTTTTTCCCGGCGGGCAGCGCCGGCACAAAGAAGCTGAGCGCGGTCGGGGACAAGTACACGGTGCGAACGCCCGTCCCGTTGAAGCCCACCAGGTCCTGGGGCGTGAAGCCGCGGCCGAACACGCCGACGCGGGCCCCCACGGGGCCGCGGGTCACCTCAAGAGATAGCACGTAGCGGCGGACGATGGACGAGTGGAGCGTGTCGGACCACGACTGCCCGGCGCCCTCGGTGCCGTTGCCCTGCACCTTGAAATCGGCGAGGTAGTAGTAGGCGACCTGGTCCCTCCCCGGGGGCAGCTGGTAGTCGAATTCGTAGATGTCGCCGCCGACCGGGCTCTTCTTCATGTCGAAGATCTGGCCGTCGACCACAAGGTGGGTCGTCAGGCTGTCGGGCACGACGGTGTTGCTCTTGGGCACGGCGCGCAGCGTGAAGGTGTAGATCTGCGAGGGATTCTCCGGCAGCGAAGAGGGGGTGAGGTTGGTCAGCGCCACTGTGGCGCAGCCGGGAAGGACCGCGAGGGCCGCCGCGGCCCCGAGCCAGGAGAACAGCTTCCGCGCGGAAATGGATCGTTTGGCGTGCATTTTGTTACGTTAACTTTCTAATGGACGGTCGGATGACAGGGCAAGCCAAAGGTGTGGCGACGGAACCGCTCGGGCTCTATGTGCACGTGCCGTTCTGCGCGTCGACCTGCGACTTCTGCGCATTCTACCAAACCGAGCCGACAGCGGCCGCGGTCAAGGGGTTCCTCTCCGGGGTGGAAAAGGAGGCCTCCCTGGTATCCTGGGAGCGCCCGGTGTCGACGGTCTTCTGGGGCGGTGGAACCCCCGGGCTTCTCGCCCCGGGCGACCTTGCCCGGCTCGCGGAAACGGTCCTGCGATTCGCCGGCGGACGGCCGGAGGAATGGACCGTGGAGCTGGCCCCGTCCTCGGTCACCGAGAGGAGGCTTGGCGCTCTGCTCGAGGCGGGCGTCACGCGGGTCTCCCTCGGAGTCCAGAGCTTCCAGCCGGCGCTGCTCGAGGCCCTGGGCCGGCAGCACTCGGTCGCGCAGATCGCCCGGGCCCATGGGCGCATTCGGGAAGCGGGATTCAAGAGCGTCAATATCGACCTGATGTTCGCCCTGCCGGGACAGACGGCGGAGGGCTGGGCGGCGGACGTGAGCGAGGCCGTGGCGCTTGCGCCCGACCACATCTCGACCTACTGCCTCACCTTCGAGGAGGACACGGCGCTTTGGATCAAGCTTTCGCAGGGAAAGGTGCGCCTCGACCCGGAAAAGGAGGCCCTGTTCTACGAGGCCGCGTGGGCCCAGCTGGCGGCGGCCGGATACGGGCAGTACGAGATCTCCAACTTTGCCCGTCCCGGCCACGCCTGCGCCCACAATATCAACACCTGGCGCATGGGGGAATGGATCGGTCTCGGGCCGTCCGCTGCTTCCCAGCAGGGAGGCTGGCGCTGCTCGAACCCCGCGGACCTTGCGAAATGGACGGACGGCCTTTCCCACGGCGAGCGGGCCACGGAGGACCGCAGGGAGCTGACCCCGGCGCTGCTGGCCGAGGACGCGCTCATCTTCGGGCTGCGCATGAACGAAGGCGTCGACCTCGCCGGCCTGAAGGCGCGTTTCCCCGGCGCCCCATGGCAGGGTTTCGAGGAGAAGCTGGGGCGCATGTTCCGTGACGGCATCGCCGAGCGCGAGGGCGACCGGGTCCGGCTCACCGGGCGGGGACGCCTGCTCGCCGACGCCGTCGGCGAGGAGATGCTCAGCTGACAGGCTGCTAACTCTTTAGCTGGCCGAGCAGCGCCACGAACTCCGGGTCCTCCTTGAGGATCTCAAGGTCGGGATCCTGGACCATCCACTCAAAGTCCCGGTACCCGAGCTCCGCCGCCTGCTTGAGGGACTTCAGGGCCGCCGCCTTTCGGCGGCACAGCGCAAGGCTGCAGGCGAGATTGTAGTGCGCGGTCGAATTCCCGGGCTCCAGTTTCACCATGCGCCTGTCCATCCTGAGCCCGTCCACCAGGCGGCCGACCTTCGTGTACAGGCCGCCGAGGATTCCCACCACCTCGGCGTACTTCGGATCGCGGCGGAGCACCGACTCGAAGAAGACGATCTCGAACGCCAGGTCGCCTGTCTTGTCCTTTGGCATGGTCCTGGGGGCCCCGCGGGGGCTCTCAGCCTCGGCGCGGGCACGAGCCGGTGTCGCGCAGGAGATTGCACGTCGCGCTCACCTGGAGCCGCTGCGAGACCGGGGTGAGGCCCAGCTTCGATGAAACCGTGCTCCCATACCATTCCATGAACGGCGCGCTGATCTCGAAGATCCGGTCGCAGTCGGTGCAGACCACCTGCGCCACCTGGGTGCTGTTTCCGGCATTGGGAAGGTAAAACTTCTCGCCCGTGCCGATGTCGACCTCCCTGAGGAGGGCGCTCTCGGTCATGATCGGCAGCGTCCGGTATACGGTGGCCCGCGAGACGGAATCGTCGATCGCCCGTGCGTAGTCCAGGAGCTGTTCGGCCGTGAAATGTTCCTTCCGGCCCAGGGCCGCGTCGAAGATCGCAAGCCGCTGGTCGGTCACGCGCAGGCCGTGCTGGGTAAGGTAGGCCCTGAACTTTTCGCGCGCAGCGGGAATGCTCACGCCTAAAATCTCGCCGGGGGAGGCATTTCTGTCAATGCGTGGATGGTATACCGATGATCGTTGGCGTCCATCTCCTGGCTGGTTTTGACAAGGTGCTCCATTACCGGGTGCCGGAGTCCCTCGAGGCGACCGCCGGCGTGGGGGCACTGGTGCGGGTGCCCGTCCGCCGCATGCTGCAGCTGGGCATTGTCGGGAGCGTGGGGGCGCCGGCGGACTTTCCCGTCGAGAAGCTGAAGACCATCGCGGGCGTGGTGTATCCCTTCCCGGCGCTGCCGCCCGACCTTCTGAAGCTTGCGCGGTGGATGGCCGACTACTACGTGGCGCCGCTGGACACGATCATCGAAACCATGATCCCGGCGGCCGTGCGCAGGGGCGCCGGGATCAAGGAGGAAAGGCTCATCAGGCTTGTCCGGGAGCTTTCGGCGGAGGAACTCGCTCAGCTCGACAGGCGGGCGCCGAAACAGGCTCGGCTCTACCGACACCTTGCCGGGCACCCTCAGCCGCAGCCCCAGGGGCCGCTCCTGGCCCGCCTTGGCGTGGCCGCCGAGGCCGCGACGGCCCTCATGAAGCGCGGCATCCTTCGCTCCGACCTGCACCGCGTGCTGCGCGAGGCGTATTCCGACGACTGGGCGCGGGGCGAACTCGTGGCTGCGCGGCCCCACGAGCTCAACCCCGAGCAGGCCGCCGCCGTGGGGGCCGTGACGGAGGGGCTCGCCGGCGGGAGGTTCTGCACCTGGCTTCTCCACGGTGTCACGGGGTCGGGAAAGACCGAGGTGTACCTGAGGGCCGTCCATACGGCCCTGGAACAGGGAGGGGGCGTGATCCTGCTCGTTCCCGAGGTGGCCCTGACCCCCCAGACGGTCGCGCGCCTCCGCTCGCGGCTTGAGGCCATCGCGCCGGGTCACCGCTGCGTGGTCTGGCACAGCCACCTCAGCGAGGGCGAGCGCTTCGACGGCTGGCTGGCGCTCGCCACCGGCGAGGCGAGGATCGTGGTCGGCGCGCGCTCGGCGGTCTTCGCGCCGGTGCGGGACCTCCGCCTGCTGGTCGTCGACGAGGAACACGAGCCCGCGTACAAGCAGGACGAGACCCCGCGCTACCAAGGCAGGGATGTGGCCGTGATGCGGGCGAAGATGGCCGGGGCGGCGTGCCTCCTCGGGTCCGCCACCCCTTCGCTGGAAAGCTATGCGAACGCCCAGGCGGGCCGGTACAGGCTCCTCCAGCTCACCCGACGGATCGACGACAGGAAGCTGCCCCACATCGAGATCGTGGACATGCGGATCGAGTCGGCGCGGCAGCGCGGCTTCGCCGCCCTCTCGCGGCGGCTGGTGGACGCGATGCGGTCCCGGTTTGCCCGGAAGGAGCAGACCATCCTCTTCATCAACCGGCGGGGCTATTCGTCGTCGCTGCTGTGCACGGCCTGCGGGCACGTCGAGGAATGCGTTCACTGCAGCATCGCGCTCACCTACCACCGGACCGACGAGACGCTGCGCTGCCACCTGTGCGGCGACCAGAAGCCGGCGCCCCTGCGCTGCCCGAAGTGCGGGGCCCCAGACATCCGCTGGCGGGGACTCGGCACCCAGAGGGTGGAGGAGGCGGTCCGGCGGGCGCTCCCCAAGGCCAGGATCGAGCGCATGGACGGCGATACGATGTCCAAGAAGCACCGTTTCCGGGAGTTGCTCGGCGAGTTCAGGGTCGGGAAGATCGACGTCCTTGTGGGAACCCAGATGATCGGAAAGGGGCTGGACTTCCCCAACGTGACGCTGGTCGGCCTCGTGGATGCCGACCACTCGATGCATATCCCCGATTTCCGGGCCAACGAGCGCACGTTCCAGCTCATGGTGCAGGTGGCGGGCCGCTCGGGCAGGGGCGACCGGGCGGGCGAGGTCATCGTGCAGACGTTCGCGCCCCACTCGGCGCCCATCCAGTTCTCGAGGCACGCGGATTTCACGGGGTTCGCGGCCGAGGAGCTGAAACAGCGCAGGGAATTCGGATACCCGCCGTACCGGCATGTGATCCACCACCTGTTCCGCGGGCCCAACCCGGAAAAGCTCAAGTACTTCGCCGAGCAGTGGGCCAATCACGTGCGGCCGGTGCTCGGGGCGCGGGCGGAGCTGCGGGGCCCCGTCGCCTCGCCGATCGAGAAGATCAAGGACCAGTACCGCTGGCAGCTGTGGTATTTCACGTCCAACCCGACCCGCGTCGGAGCCGAGCTCGCCCGGCTGCGTGCGGATTTCGCCTGGCCCGACGACATCGTGCAGGTGATCGATGTCGACCCCATGAATTTGGTTTGAAAAAAGGCCCCCTGGAATGGAACGTTGTCCCTTCCCATGACGCTCCGCCGGCTCGCCCTCATCCTCTACCTGGCGCTTTTTGCGGGCATCAGCGCGGCCGCTGCGATGTTCTTCCTCGATGCGCGCAAGGAGTACGAGAGGCTGAGCGCGATCCAGACCGAGGACCGCCAGCGGCTGAACCTGGCCGAGGAGCGGCTCCGGGAACAGGAAATCGTGCTCCAGCGGCTGCGCACCGACCCCGCCTACGTGGAGAAGGTGATCCGCCGCAGGCTGGGCTATGTGAAGCCGGACGAGTTCATCTTCCGCTTCGAGAATTGATTCGTTCCGAGGCGCACCCATGAACAGCAACGAGCTTATTTCCGCTTTCCGGGGGGCGGGCCAGGGGCACGTCTTCGCATTCCTGGACAAGGTCGGCCCAGGGGGCAGGCGCCGCCTGCTCGCCCAGGCCGCCGAGATCGACCTCGGCGAGGTTTCCCGCCTTGCCTCGAAGCTCGGCGCCGCAGGGGCGGCGGCTGTGGCGGACCTGCGCGGCCTCGCCCCGGCGCCCTATGAGAGACTGCCCGAGGCGGGCGGCGACCGGGCCGCCTGGGCCAGGGCCGCGGCCGCCGGCGCGGCGGCACTCGAGCGGGGAAGGGTCGCCGCGTTCACGGTCGCGGGAGGGCAGGGGACCCGGCTGGGCTACGACGGCCCAAAAGGGACCTTTCCCGTGACCCCTGTCACAAGGAAACCCCTGTTCCAAGTGTTCGCCGAGAAGATCCTGGCCGCCGGGCGGCGCCACGGCCGCCCGCTGCACTGGTTCATCATGACGAGCCACCAGAACCACGAGGCCACCGAGGCATTTTTTGCGGAGCGCCGCTGCTTCGGCCTCGACCCGGCGCGCGTGCACTTTTTCCGCCAGGGCCGCATGCCCGCGGTGGACGACGGGGGGCGGATCCTGCTCGAGGCGCCGGACGCGATCGCGCTTTCGCCCGACGGCCACGGCGGATCGCTGCGCGCCCTCGAACGGAGCGGGTCCCTCGACATCATGTCGGCGGAGGGCATCGACACCCTCAGCTACTTCCAGGTCGACAACCCGCTGGTCCGCTGCGTCGACCCGGCCTTCATCGGCTGGCACCTGCTCTCAGGCTCCGAGATGTCGAGCAAGATGATCCCCAAGAGTTATCCCGAGGAGAAGCTGGGGCACTTCTGCATCCGCGACGGGAAACTGGTCGTGATCGAGTATTCCGACCTGCCGATCGAGCTGCAGCGCGAGACCGACGGACAGGGGCGCCTGCGCTTTCTCGCCGGGAGCATTGCGATCCACATCCTTGACCGGGAGTTTGTGCGCAGGACGGCCGCGGGCGACGCCCGCCTGCCCTGGCACGTCGCCCGCAAGAAGATCCCGGCCGTGGATGCCGCGGGAAGGACCGTGAAACCGGACAGGCCGAACGGCGTGAAGTTCGAGATGTTTGTCTTCGACGCCCTGCCGCTCGCGAGGAATCCCCTCGTCGTCGAGACGCGGCGCGAGGACGACTTTTCTCCGGTCAAGAACGCCGAGGGGGTCGATTCCCCGGCCACGTGCCGGGACGACCAGTTGAGGCAGTTTGCCAGGTGGCTGCTGGCCGTCGGCGCCCGCGTCCCGGTCGACTCCACGGGGCTACCCGCCTTCGGCCTCGAGATTTCGCCATTGTTCGGGAGCGATGAAGAGTCCTTCATCGGAGGATGGAATCGGCTCGCCCAGAAGCCTGAAATCGTGCCCGATTTCTATCTCGAATGACCACCGACGCCGCCACGACCGCCCTTGCAAGGATCCAGGCCGCAGGCGCGGAGGGAAAGCTGCTGGCCTCGTCCGTCGCGAACCTCGAGGCGTTCCTTGCGGCCGGACTTCCCGGATGGGCCCAGGACAGCATCGCCGAACTCGTCGAGAGGGAGGCCTGGCCCGAGCTAAACGACCGTTTTTACCGCTACCTGGAGTTTGGGACCGGCGGCATGCGCGGCAGGACGATCGGCCGGGTGACGGCGGCGTCCGAGACGGGAACGCCGGACGAGATGGGCACCCCTGCGCACGCGGCCGTGGGCAGCAATCTGCTGAACGACTTCACGCTGGTCCGGGCGACGGTCGGGCTGTTCCGCTACACGTCGGCCTACCTTCGCGCCAAGGGATCCGCAGCCGCGCCGAGGCTTGTGGTCGCCCACGACGTCCGGCACTTTTCCAGGCACTTCTGCGAGCTCGTGGCCTCCACCTGGACGCGCCTTGGCGGGAAGGCGTTCATCTTCAATGGCCCGCGGTCGACCCCGCAGCTCAGCTTCAGTGTCCGATGGCTGAAGGCGCACGCCGGCATAGTCATCACGGCAAGCCACAATCCCCCCCACGACAACGGATTCAAGGCCTACTTCGAGGACGGGGGGCAGGTGGTTCCCCCCCACGACACGGGCATCGTCGCCGAGGTCAACGCCGTCCCCATCGCGGGGCTTGCCGCGTTCCTGGAGAAGGACCTCGCGGGCACGACCCAGCTCGGGTGGGACGCGGACGACACCTACATCGGGGCCGCCTCCAAGGCCGTGCTGGATCCGGGGGCCTTTGGTACCGCGAGGCTTCGCGTGGCGTACACGAACATCCATGGAACCGGGGGGGTTCACTGCCCGCCCCTGCTCATCCATGCCGGCTGCGAGGTGTTCCAGGTGCTCGACCAGCTGTCCTTCGATCCGAGGTTCCCGACCGTCCGGTCGCCAAACCCGGAGGATGCCGCCGCGCTCTCCAAGGCCGTTGCTCTGGCCAAGGCCGAGAACTGCGACCTGGTCCTCGCGACCGACCCCGATTGCGACCGCATGGGGACCGCCGTGCGCACGCGGGACGGAGACATCGTGCTGCTCAGCGGAAACCAGGTGGGCGCGCTGCTCGCCGACTACCGCCTGCGGCGGTATCGCGAAATGGGGCTGATCCCTTCCGGGGGCTCGGACCGGGTGGCCCTCATCAAGACCTTTGTGACGACCGGTCTCCAGGACTCGATCGGGCGCGGTTACGGGGTCAAGGTCGTGAACACGCTCACCGGGTTCAAGTGGATCGGCGCCAAGCTCCTCGCCTACGAAAAGCAGCTCAGGAAGGCCATGGGGCCGGGCTTCGACTACGACTCAGAGTCCCTCGAGAGCCGGGCGAAGCTTCTCCAGCAGCACAGCACGTTCTACGCGTTCGGGTGCGAGGAGAGCTACGGCTACCTGCCGAACGACCTCGTCCGGGACAAGGACGGAAATTCGGCCTGCCTCATCTTCGCGGAACTCTGCGCCTGGGTGAAGGGGCGCGGCATGACGGTCCCCGAGTACCTCGACGAGCTCTACGTCCGGCACGGGTACTACCTGGAGGGGGTTATCAACATCTACTACGAGGGCGCGACGGGCCAGTCGAAGATCCGGCGGATCCTGGACACCTACCGCTCGGACCCTCCGGCGGCCTTTGGCGACGTCATTGTGTCCAGTTTCCAGGACTTTGGCCGGGAGACGGTTCTCGACGCGGATGGCGCCGAGATCCCCCGGCAGGACCTCTATCTGGTGACCCTGTCCAACGGCTACAGTTATGCGGCCCGCGGCAGCGGCACCGAGCCCAAGATGAAGTTCTACCTGTTTGCCCGCGAGGACGTGGCCGGCCCGGGCGAACTGCCCGCCGCCAAGGCCAGGGTCAAGGCCACGCTGGAATCGCTCAGCAAGCTGATCGAGGCCGACGCGCGCACGAGGGCCGAGGGCGGCCCCTCACAATAACATCATCGTCGGGTTCTCGAGGACTTCCTTCAGCGCGGCGAGATAGGAGGCGCCTGTCGCCCCGTCCACGACCCTGTGGTCGCAGGAAAGCGTGAGGGACATCCTCTGGCCGACGACGATCTTGTCGTCCTTCACCACCGGCTTCTTGACCGTGGCACCCACGGCGAGGATCGCGGCGTTCGGGGGATTGATGATGGCGCTGAATCGTTCAACGCCGAGCATCCCAAGGTTGGACACACAAAACGTCCCCCCGGTGTATTCCGCGGGGGCCAGCTTCTTTTCCTTGGCCCGCTTGGCAAGGTCCTTGGCCTCGGCGCTTACCTCGAGCAGGCTCTTTGACTGGACGTCCCGGATCACCGGCGTGATCAGCCCGTCCTCGAGGGAAACCGCAAAGGACACGTGCGCTGAGGCATGGTAGTGGATCGCAGCCTGGCCTCCGGAGGACGAGGCCTCCTCCCAGGAGGCGTTTGCCGCGGGCACGCTCCGCAATGCCTCGGCGGCGGCCTTCAGGATGAAGTCATTGACCGAGAGCTTCACTCCCTCCTCCTCGAAGGAAGCGTTGATCTGCGCCCTGAGCGCCAGCATCGGCTCGGCATTCACCTCGATCTCGACGTAGAAGTGCGGCACCTGGGTCTTTGACTCGAGGAGGCGCCGGGCCACGGTCGCCCGCATGTTCGAGACGGGCACGACGCGGTCCTCTTGCACGGGGGAGGAGTGGGATGGGTTGACCCCTGCCGTGGGAACCACCCCCGGATTGACTCCCTTGGACGGCGCGACCGCGGCCTGTGCCGCGGCGATGATGTCGGCCCGCACGATGCGGCCGCCGGGACCGCTTCCTGCAACCCTGGACGGGTCCACGCCGCGCTCGGCGGCCAGCTTTCGGGCGAGCGGCGAAATGCGGAGGCGTGCCGAAGTGGCCGCGGCCGGGACGGGAACCGGTGCAGACTTCACAGGCGCGGGCTGCGGCGGCTTGGCTGGGGGCGCCGCCTTGGGCTGAGCGACTCCGGCAGGCTTAGGTGCCGGAGCCGGAGCGGGGGCCGGAGCCGCAACGGGAGCTGGCGGGCCCGCAGGAGCCTCCACCTTTTCGCCGGGCGAACCGACCGCGCAGAGGGCGGCCCCGAGGGGAACCTGGCCTCCGGCGGGCACGAAGATCTTCAGGAGTGTCCCGTCGAAGAAACACTCGAGCTCCATGGTGGCCTTGTCGGTCTCGACCTCGGCGAGCATGTCGCCGGTCTGCACCTTGTCCCCCTCGTTCTTCAGCCACCGCACCAGCGTTCCCACCGTCATGGTGTCGCTGAGCTTCGGCATTTCGATGATTTCGGCCATGGGGTCTACTTCAGGACTTCGATCGCCGCCCTGAGGATGCGCTGGGGCGTCGGCAACTGCTCTGCTTCCGCAGGAGGGCTGTAGATCGAGGGCGCGTCAATTGCGGAAACGCGCCGGATGGGCGCGTCGAGGTCGTCGAACGCCTTGTCCTGGATCATGAAGGCCAGCTGGGCCCCGACGCCGCAGAAAGGCTTGTTCTCATCGACGAGGAGGACCCGGTGGGTCTTCCTCACGGACGCGAGGACGGTCTCCTCATCCAGGGGGCGGATCGACCGGAGGTCGACCACCTCCACGGAAATGTCGTGCTCCTGCTCGAGGAGCAGCGCAGCCGCCAGGCTGTTGATCACCGAGCGCCCATGGGCGACGATGGTGAGGTCTGTCCCCTCGCGCTTGATGTCGGCCTTGCCGAGTGGAATCAAATACTCACCCTCGGGCACCTCCCACTTGTCCCCATATAGGATCGTGTTCTCCAGGAACATCACCGGGTCGTTGTCCCGGATCGCGCTTTTCATCAGGCCCTTGGCGTCGTAGGCCGTGGCCGGGCACACGACCTTGAGCCCGGGATGGTTCGCAAGGACGTTCTCCGGGGTGTGCGAGTGGGTGGCGCCGACGTTGGTGCCTCCGTTGGCCGGACCCCGGACGACGATCGGGCAGTTGATCGCGCCACCCGACATGTACCGGAGGTTGGCCGCATTGTTCAGGATCTGGTCAAAGCATACCGAATAGAAGGACCAGAACATGAGCTCCATGACCGGCCGGATGCCGAGCATCGAGGCGCCGACGCCCATCCCGATGAAGCCGGCCTCGCTGATGGGGGTGTCCAGGATCCGATTGGGCCCGAACTTCGCAAGCAGGCCCTCCGTGACCTTGTAGGCGCCGTCGAACTGGGCCACCTCCTCGCCCATGATCACGACATTGGCGTCGCGTTCGAGCTCTTCAGCAAGGGCTTGGCGTATGGCGTCTCGGTAGCTCAGGAGTGGCATGTTCAGCTAAAAAAGATACGACCCTGGGACTTCTTTTCCGAGGGATGGTCCTCCTCCCAGTAGACATCCTGGGAGATCTCCTCGACAGTGGGGAAGGGGCTCGCCTCCGCGAAGTTGGCCGAAACATCGGCCTCGGCCCTCGCCTCCTCGTCAATCTTGGCTGCGGCTGCCTCGTCGAGCACGCCCTCCGCGATGAGGGCGTTGTGAAACAGGTGAATCGGATCCTTGGTGTGCTTGTACTCCTCGATTTCCGCCTTGCTCCGGTAGGTGTTGTCCGGGTCGGCCACCGAGTGGCCGCGGTAGCGGTAGGTCCGGATTTCCACGACGGCCGGCTTGCTGCGCTCGCGGGCCTCAGTGAGGAACCTGTCCATCGTCGCCCGGACCTCGTAGACGTCGTGGCCCTCGCAGACCGCCCAGTCCATCCCATAGGCCTCGGCGCGGCGGGCCAGCTCCCCGGCCGACGACCTCGCCTGGCTTGTGCCCATGGAGTACCCGTTGTTCTCGATGACAAAGATGACGGGCAACTGCCAAAGGGCCGCCAGGTTGTAGGCCTCGTGCACGGCGCCCTGGTTCACGGCTCCGTCGCCCATGAAGGTCATGCAGGCGCCCTTGAGTCCCCGGTACTTGAGGGCGTACGCGATCCCGGTGCCAAGGGGCACCTGGCCCCCGACGATCCCATGCCCTCCCCAGTAGTTCTTGGAGGGGTCGAAGAAGTGCATCGAACCCCCCTTGCCCTTGGAACACCCGGTGGTCTTGCCGTACAACTCGGCCATCAGGGGTTTCATGTCCATCCCGACGGCAAGCGCATGCCCATGGTCCCGGTAGGCCGTGATCACGTGGTCGTTGGGTCCCATGAGCGAGCAGCATCCCACGGCCAATGCCTCCTGGCCGATATAGAGGTGAAGGAAGCCGCCTATCTTCTTGGCCTGATAGGCCCTTAGGCTCCTTTCCTCGAAACGTCGGATCCGGACCATCATCCGGTACAAGCCGATCCTCTCTTCGGCGGAAAGCCCGGCGTTGATGGGCGCGCTCCGGGCGCCCAATGTGGAGATACCTTCGGTATCCTGCTTCTCAGCAGGTGTGCTCATAGTTTTCGTCACGATCAGCCAAGGAGTCTCGGTTAGAAACCCCTAAAATCAAGCGTTGATTGACGTTATAAGCCGGAAACGGGCCAACGCGGCCCCCCGGTCAGATAATCTGCTCAATGACAACCCGGACCGGGTTCCCCGGGGTGCAATCCGCCCGCAGCGCGACAAACGTGTCCCGGTACTTGTCGTAGACCGGCCAGAGCGCGGTCCGGTCGGTCTCGGGTATGGCCAGCTTGTCGATGGCGGTCCGGGAGTGAAAGCCGAAGCGGCCCTCGGGGATTTCCGGGGGGAGGGCCTCGATCAGGCGGCTGCACCGGAAAAGGAACATGAGCCAGTGGCTGCGGCCTTCGTAGGCCCGCTCGGCGATTATGGCGAAGAGATGCAGGTCGGCGGTGTCGACGACCAACCCGGTTTCCTCCCTGGTCTCCCGGCTCGCGCACTCAAAAGGGGATTCGCCCAGCCCCGTCTCCAACTTTCCCCCTATCGGGCTCCAAACCCCCAGGTTCGGTGACTTTTTACGTAGCATGAGCAGCTGCTCGCCGGCTGCGTTCTCGATGAAGACGAGCACGGCGATCTTGTAATCCAAGGAGGGAGTCTGGGCGGTTGCCATAATGGTGTGATGAAACGTGCCGCGAGGTTTCCAAGATTCTGGCGCCATGCAATCTCCGTTCGATGAGGACCACGGGCCATGCCCTGCAGACACCGGCTGGGTGGGCGAAGTCCGGGCCGAGCGCTTCCTGCGGCGGGAGAGGGGGTTCTCGATCATCGCCAGGAACTGGCGCAGCCCCGGCGACCGGCGACACGAGATCGACCTCGTCTGCCGCGACCGGGAGGTTCTCGTGTTCGTCGAGGTGAAGACGCGGTCTCCCCGGGCCCTGGTGTCCGGGTACCATGCGGTGGACTGGCGCAAGCGCCGCGTCCTGCGCCGTGCGATCCGCGCCTACCTGTCGCTGTTGCGCACGAAGCCGCGCACCTTCCGCTTCGACGTGGTCGAGGTCGAGACCGGGGGCCCCGTCCGCCACTTCGAGAACGTGGAGCTGTTCTCGAAGTACTACCGGCCGTAATCCTGGCGAATTGGCTTAGATTGGGGAAAGCGATTCAACCAATGCTTCGAGGTGGGACCGGCTCGGCGAGACTTTGTCAAGGTAGGGACGGGCGGCTCGCCCGTCCGGGCAGACATCATGGCAATTCGAGACTCAAAGGCGCGTTGGCTTGCGTGTCCCTTCTCGGGGTTAGTCACTCGAACCATCTACTGAGCATGCGGTTGCTTTGACACATCCTCCCCCTTCTGCGAAACCAACCGACAAGATGATGCGCTCAGGCGCCCACCCGTTGAGTCAGGCTCTTCTTGTGAGCCATGCCATGCGAATTGGCTTGAGCATAATGTTTTTTGGCCTTGCGGGCTGGACGCTCATAGCGAGTGAGCCACCAAAGTTGCAATATGCGTACTCAATCGACTTTCCCGGGTACGTGATTTCTTTCCGTTTGCCGAAGGTCTTCTCGATTCCGATCGATCGGAAAAGATTCGTGGACGTGGGGATAGATATTTCGGAGTGGGTTCCTGGAAGTAGTCAAAAATGGATGCCCAGGGCCGAGGAATTAAATGATGCAATCCTCTCCTCGGTCGTGATTTCACCAAGGTGAAGTCGAAATAGGCCAGCTTAATAGAGTCTCAAAATTGGGTTTCTACAGGATCGAGCCGATTTTAGAGAGAAGCAGGTTATTACTGGCCTCCTTCTCGCTCCAACTGCGTCCCGAGACTCTCGAAATTCGCGGACGCGCGAGCCGCGCGTCCCTACCCATGATCGGTCCAACAGGACCGCAACCATTTCCCAATCCTAGTTGATTAATGCGGGTTGGTGGGTTGACTGCCCGGCAACCCATGGCTGACACGGTCCTGACCCCGCCTCCTCCCACGTCCGGCAAGTCCCGGTGCGCCCTCCCGACGATCGTGGTCATCTTCGGCGCCTCGGGCGACCTCACGGCGCGGAAGCTGATCCCGGCGGTCTACAACCTGAGCTTCGACAATCTCCTTCCCGGCGACTTCCACCTGGTCGGATTTGGCCGCAAGACGGTCTCGGACAAGGAATTCCGGGACATTGCTGCCGCGGCGATCAAGTCGTACTCCCGCCGCCCCCTGGATCCGCAGGTCTGGGACCGGATCTCCGCCAATACGACCTATGTGGCGGGAGGCTATGACGAGCCTGCCGCGTTCCAGCGCCTCGCCGAACACATCGCCGGGATCGAGAAGGCGGCCGGCCGCGAGATGCAGACGATGTTCTACATCTCGACGCCGCCTTCGGTCTTCACCCCGATCATCGCGAACCTCGGCGCGAGCGGACTCGCGAACAAGTACCGCGGCAAGCCCGACGCCTCCAAGGTGGTGATCGAGAAGCCGTTCGGCCACGACCTGTACTCGGCCCAGGAGCTCAACGCGGCGCTGCGCTCCGAGTTTGCCGAGCGCCAGGTGTATCGAATCGACCACTATCTCGGCAAAGAGACGGTCCAGGACCTACTGGTCCAGCGCTTCGCGAACGCGATCTTCGAGCCCCTTTGGAACCGGAACTTTATCGAGAAGGTGCAGATCACCGTCGCCGAGGAGTTCGGGGTGGGGACCCGCGGGGGCTACTACGAGCAGAGCGGGTGCCTGCGCGACATGATCCAGAACCACACGATGCAGCTGGTGGCGCTGATGGCGATGGAACCTCCCGGGTCGCTCGACCCCGAGTCGGTGCGCGACGAGAAGGTGAAGGTCCTGAAGGCGATCCAGCCGCTCAAGTTCGGCCCGGGGGGCGACGTGGCCCGGGCGCAGTACGCCGCGGGCACGATCGACGGGAAGCCGGTGCCCGGCTACCTGCAGGAGCAGGGGATCAACCCGAAGTCCGCCACGGAGACGTACGCCGCCGTCAGCCTCTCGATCAATAACTGGCGCTGGCAGGGAGTGCCATTTTACCTGCGGTCGGGAAAGCGCCTCGCCAGGCGCTTCACGGAAATCGCGGTCCAGTTCAGGCGCCCGCCCGGGACCATTTTTGCCCAGGACGGGCGCTTCGACCTCGCCGCCAACACGCTCTCCTTCCAGATCCAGCCCGACGAGGGTCTGACCCTTGTCCTGAACGGCAAGATCCCCGGCCTCGAGACCCGGACACAGCCCGTGAACATGAGCTTCCGCTACGCGACCACGTTCGGGTCGAATACGCCCGAGGCCTACGAGCGGCTGGTCCTTGACGCGATGGTGGGCGACGGGACGCTCTTCATCCGCGGAGACGAGACGGAAACCTCATGGAAGTTGTACACCCCCGTCCTTGAGTACTGGCAGGACCAGGGGCGCATCGGGATGGACAGCTACCCGGCCGGATCCTGGGGACCGCCGAGCGCGGACGCGGTCCTCGCGAAAAACCGCCACTTCTGGCAGTGATTCCGGGAGCCCGCCCTCACACGGCGCTGAGAACCGCGTAGGTGCGCTTGCCCTTGCGCAGGAGCAGGTACTTGCCGAAGAGCAGGTCGCCCGCAGCCACCGCCCGCGACGCCTCGGGGACGCGCACGTTATTGAGGTAGATGCCGCCGCCCTCGATGTCCTTGCGGGCCTGTCCCTTGGAGGGGCAGAGCCCGGCATGCACCAGGAGGTCGGTCAGCGGCGCCCCGGCCCCGGCGAGCCGGGACTTTTCGAGATCCTTGGTCGGCACCTCGCCGATCACGTCTTGGAAGAGGGCCTCGCTGATCCCCTCCAACCCGCCGCCAAACATGATTTCGCTCGCCCGCACGGCGTCCGCGCAGGCGGCCTTGCCGTGGACAAGCTCGGTCAGCTCCCGCGCAAGGGTCTTCTGGGCCGCCCTCGGTCCCGGGTCGGTCTTCGTGGCCAGCTCGAGTTCGGCGATTCTTTCCACCGGGACAAAGGTGAGGGTCTTCAGGAGCTTCGGAGCCTCGGAGTCCTCGACCTGGACGAAGAACTGGTAGAAGCGGTAGGGAGAGGTCCGTTTCGGATCCAACCAGATGGTCCCGGTGGCCGTCTTGCCGTATTTGGTCCCATCGGCCTTGGTGATCAGGGGAAACACCAGGCCATACGCGGGAACCCCCAGCTTCCTTCGGATCAACTCGGTGCCTGCGGTGATGTTCCCCCACTGGTCGGTCGCGCCGACCTGCAGCTCGCATTGGAGGGTCCTGCGCAGGTGGTAAAAATCGAAAGCCTGCAGGAGCATGTAGCTGAACTCGGTGTAGCTGATCCCTGCCTCGCGGTCCTCCATGCGGGCCCGGACGGACTCCTTTGCGACCATGCTATTTACCGTGAAGTGCTTCCCGACGTCGCGCAGGAACTCGAGGTAGGAGACCCCGACGGTCCAGTCGGCGTTGTTCACGAGGCGGGCCGGGTTGGCCTTGGCATCGAAGTCCAGGAACCGGGCCAGCTGCACCTTGATGCAGGAGATGTTGTGCGCGACCTGCTCAGGGCTCTGCAGGTTTCGCTCGTCCGACTTGCCCGACGGGTCGCCGATCATCCCCGTGGCTCCCCCGGCGAGCGCGATGGGATGGTGCCCCGCCTGCTGGAAGCGCCGCAGCGCGAGGAGAGGGACCAGGTTGCCGAAGTGCAGGCTGTCGGAGGTCGGATCGAACCCGGCGTAGAGCGCAATCGGCGACTCGCCCAGGCGCCTGGAAAGGCCGGCTAAGTCGGTGCAGTCGGCATAGAGCCCGCGCGCCTGGAGGTCTTCGATGATGGTCATGGCCGAGGGAGGAAGTTAACGGTCTCGCTGCCGGGCCGCGCAAGCGCGTAGTGCGCCTTGGCGGTAAGGGGGGTTAATGGGAAAAGGCCCGAAAATAGAAAACCGACTTCTAAGGGGAGGCGGGCGCATCCTGTCCTTGAAGATCGCGGGTCGATGGCTACCGTTGTGGCTTCTCCACCCAATAATCCAACTCCACAACGAACATGCCCATCCCCACTGGTTCCAAGGCCCCAAATTTCACCCTCAAGAGCAAGAACGCCGACGGCCTGAAGGACGTCACGCTGAGCGACAACTTTGGAAAGAAGCAGACCGTGCTTCTCTTCTTCCCGCTGGCCTACACGGGTGTCTGCACCCAGGAAATGTGCGACATCACCCTGGGCTTGACCGAGTACACCGGCCTCGACGCCGAGGTGTACGCGATCAGCGTGGACAGCCCGTTCACCCAGGAGGCATGGGCCAAGCAGAACAAGATCGGCGTCACCCTCCTCTCCGACCTAAACAAGACGGTCACAAAGGCCTACGATGTAGTGTTTCCCATGCTCGCTGGAATCGGCGACACGTCGGCCCGCGCGGCCTTCGTCATCGGCAAGGACGGCATCGTGAAATACTCCGAGCAGACGGCGACGCCCAAGGACCTCCCGAACTTTGCGGCCGTCAAGGCCGCCCTCGCCAAGTAGATACCCCTTTATGGCCCAGCCGAACCCATTCGACACCCTCAAGTCCTTCCAGGCCGGCGGCAAGAGCCACGGCTTCTACTCGCTTCCGGCGCTTGCCCGGGCGGGCTTCAAGGTGGAGCGGCTGCCGGTGTCGATCCGGTTGGTGCTCGAATCGCTGCTGCGCAATTGCGATGGGCTGCGGGTGTCCGAATCGGCCGTCCTGGCCCTTGCCTCCTGGGCCGCAAAGGCTCCCAGGACGGAGGAGATCCCCTTCGTGGTGGCCCGCATCGTTCTTCAGGACTTCACGGGGGTGCCCCTGCTTGTGGACCTGGCGGCGATGCGCTCGGCCGCAGTGCGGTTGGGGAAGAACCCCAAGATCATCGAGCCCCTGGTGCCCGTTGACCTCGTGGTCGACCACTCCGTGCAGGTGGACTTTGCGGGCAACGCGGAGGCCTTGCGGAAGAATCTTGAGCTTGAGTTTGAGCGCAACCGGGAGCGCTACCAGTTCCTCAAGTGGGGCATGCAGGCCTTTGACACCTTCAAGGTGGTCCCGCCTGGGATCGGCATCGTCCACCAGGTGAACCTGGAATTCCTTGCGAAGGGCGTGCTCACCTCCGGATCGCCGGGCCCCGGAGGGTCGGATGTCGTGTATCCGGACACGCTGGTGGGTACTGACTCCCACACGACCATGATCAACGGCCTTGGCGTCGTGGGGTGGGGCGTCGGCGGAATCGAGGCCGAGGCAGGCATGCTCGGCCAGCCGGTCTACTTCCTTACGCCGGATGTCGTCGGCGTGCACCTGACCGGGTCCCTTCGCGAGGGTGTGACCGCGACGGACCTGGCGCTCACGCTCACCCAGCTCCTGCGCAAGGCCAAGGTCGTCGGCAAGTTCGTCGAGTTCTACGGGCCGGGCGCCGCCGCGCTGCCGGTGGTGGACCGGGCGACCATCGCCAACATGGCCCCTGAGTACGGCGCAACCATGGGATTCTTTCCGATCGACGGCGAGTGCTCGACCTATCTCGCGGCCACCGGGCGAAGCGAGGAGCACATCGCCCTGTACGAGGCGTACTACCGGGCGCAGGGACTCTGGGGCATGCCGGCCAAGGGCCAGATCGATTACTCGCAGGAGATCGATTTCGACCTGAACACGGTGGTCCCGAGCGTCGCCGGGCCCAAGCGCCCTCAGGACCGCATCGAGCTTTCCTCGCTAAAAAAGGAGTTTGTGGGGTCGTTTTCCCGGCCCGTGACCGAAAACGGCTTCGGCAAGAAGGCCGAGGACTTTTGCACGGGACGGGCGGAAGTGTCGTTGAACGGCCATGGCAGCGCGAACATCGGCCACGGAAGCGTGCTGATCGCGGCCATCACCAGCTGTACCAACACCTCGAACCCGTCGGTCATGCTCGCGGCCGGCCTCCTCGCGAAGAAGGCCGTGGAAAAGGGCCTCAGGCTCCGGCCGGTCGTGAAGTCTTCCCTGGCTCCCGGTTCGCGGGTGGTCTCGGACTACCTCGCCAAGGCGGGCCTCCAGACCTATCTCGACCAGCTCGGCTTCCAGACGGTGGGCTACGGATGCACCACCTGCATCGGGAATTCCGGGCCGCTGGCCCAGTCGGTGGAGGACGCCGTGGTCAAGGGAGACTTCGTGGCGGCGTCGGTACTGTCGGGAAACCGCAACTTCGAGGCGCGGGTGCACCAGAACATCAAGGCCAACTTCCTGATGTCGCCGCCGCTCGTGGTTGCCTTTGCGCTCGCGGGCCGCGTGGACATCGACCTTGCGACGGACCCGATTGGGAAGGGCTCCGATGGCGCCGATGTGTACCTGAAGGACATCTGGCCCACGCTGGAGGAGGTCCGCGACCTGATGAGGGTCGCCCTCAAGCCCGAGGTGTTTCACCGCCTGTACGCGAACTTTGCGGCGCAGAACCCCAAGTGGAACGAGATCCTCTCGTCGGTCGGCGACACGTATGCGTTCGACCCCAAATCGACCTACATCCAGGAGCCGCCGTTCTTCACGGATTTTTCGATGGAGGCGGGCCCCCTCGTTGAAATCCGGGGCGCCCGTGCGCTGGGGATCTTTGGCGACTCGGTGACGACCGACCACATCTCCCCGGCCGGCGCCATCAAGAAGACGTCGCCCGCGGGCCAGTTCCTGCTCGGCAGCGGCGTCGCTTTCGCGGACTTCAACAGCTACGGCTCGCGTCGTGGCAACGACCGGGTGATGACCCGCGGGACGTTTGCCAATGTCCGGATCAAGAACCTCATGCTGGGCGGCGAGGAGGGCGGCAACACGCTGCTCCAGCCGGACGGCGTGAAGCTTCCAATTTCCGACGCGGCGGTCGAGTACCAGAAGCGCGGCACGCCGCTGGTCGTCATCGCCGGGCAGGAGTATGGCACGGGCTCCTCCCGCGACTGGGCGGCCAAGGGGACCAGGCTCCTCGGCGTGAAGGCGGTTGTGGCCCAAAGCTACGAGCGCATCCACCGGTCCAACCTCGTCGGGATGGGCGTGCTGCCCCTGCAGTTCAAGGAGGGCACCACCGCCCAGACCCTGAAGCTCGACGGAACCGAGACCTACGACGTCCTGGGCGTCAGCACCAAGCTGGTTCCCCAGCAGGACCTTGTCCTGAGGGTGATCCGCAAGGGAGGGGAGACTGTGGACGTGCCCGTCCGCTGCCGCATCGATACCCCGATCGAGATCGACTACTACCGCCATGGCGGGATTTTGCCCTTCGTACTGCGCCAGATCGTCTCTCGCAGCTGAAGCTACCCCCCTGCAGGCTTGCTGGTCGGCCAAAACTCCTTAGGTTTGACCGAATCCGAACAGCGATCATGCCCGAGAGCGCGAGCAAGCCGGTATACTACGTCAATGCCTATTCCGAACCGATCCTGGTCCGGATCGAGGGCAGGGCCTGCTTCCAGAACAGCGCCGGGCTCAAGGATTTCATCACGGAAATGATCCGCCAGGGCAAAGGGTCGTTCGTGATCGATTTCCTGCGATGTACCGGGATGGACAGTACGTTCCTGGGGGTGCTGGCAGGGGCGGCGCTCGTCCTTCGGAAACGGCCCGGCCAGCATAGCCTGGTGCTTGTCCGGGTGGGGCCCCGCAACTTGGAGCTGATCCGGAACCTCGGCCTGCACAGGCTCCTGACGGTGGACTCGGGGGAGTACTCCATGAACTTTGACAAGGGCGGATCCGGGCTGGCCGGGCAGAACCGGACCGAACTCGAAAACGCCCGGCTCGTGCTGGAGGCGCACGAGAACCTGGTGGCGGCGGAGGGCGGCAATGCGGCGAAGTTCCAGGATGTCCTTGTGTTCCTGAGGAGCCGGGTCGAGGGCAGCTGAGACACGGCCCATCATGTCCTCCTTTTTCATCACAGGCCTGCTTCTCGTCGCGCTGGGGATGTTCCTCCTGTACATCTGGGCGCGACGGGAAGCCGCACGCCAGGCCGACGCGAAGGAGCGGGCGGTCCAGGACCGCCAGCGGATCATCGACTTCATGCACCTCATGTCCGAGGCGCTGGGAGAGGGCTTCGGACGGCGGGAACTGCACCAGAGGATCGTGCACGCCTCGATCCTCTGCACGGGGGCCCTCAGCGCGGCCATCTTCGAACAGGCGGGCGACATGATGCGGGGCGTGGCCGTCGAGGGCCTCTTTCCACCCCACAGGCCGCTGCCGGAGGCCGTTAAGGACAAGCTTACGACCCGCGCAAAGTTCATCCAGCAGGTGCTCAAGTCCGAGGAATTCCTGATCGGGGAGGGAATCGTGGGGGGCGTGGCGCAGAGCAAGAGGGGTGAATTCATCGCCAACGCCGAGGCGGACCCGCGGATCGTGAAGCACGACGATCCCGCCCTGGTGGTCCGGTCGATCATCGCCGTGCCCATGACCTTCCGGGACCGTTTCTTCGGCGTCCTCGCAGTCGCAAATCCCGCCGACGGACGGGAGTTCACGGCGACCGAGCTCTCCCTGATGCAGTCCCTGGCGGAGCAGGCCGCGCTGGCGCTGCACAACGCGGAATTCCTACACCTGCAAATCGAGAAGAAGCAGCTCGATCTCGACCTTGCGCTCGCCAGCAGCATCCAGCAGATGCTCCTGCCCCGCACCGTGGCCACGATCGCCGGGCTGGACCTAGACGCCCGCTACACGCCCGCGCAGAAGGTGGGGGGAGACCTCTACGACATCATCCCCTTGTCCGACACCCGCGTGGGGCTCGTGGTGGCCGATGTGTCCGGGAAGGGGATTCCGGCCTCGCTCCTTATGGCGATCTGCAGGACCAACCTCCGGCAGATAGCGCCCCGCCATGCTTCCCCGGCCAGCGCGCTCGCCGAGCTCAACCGGACGATCTCGTCGGAGATCCAGGGCGGGCTCTACATCACGATCCTGTACGCCGTCGTGGACACCGGCAACGACACGGTCGTGTTCGCAAGGGCGGGCCACGAGCTGCCCCTGTTCGCTCGCCGCGACCCGGCGAGCGGGGCCTACGTGACCCAGTTCGTGGGATCCGAGGGAATGTCCGTAGGGATGGTGCCGGACGAACTCTTCACCGCCGTGCTGGCCGACCATACCGAGCCGTTCGTCCGGGGGGACGTGCTGATGCTCTACACCGACGGGGTCACCGAGGCGCCCAACGACGAGGACAGGGAGTTTTCCGGAGCACGGCTCGCGGATGCCGTCCGCGCGCTGCACCAGCGAAGCTCCCGAGAAATCAACGATGGCCTGCTCGAGGGCGTGCAGCGGTTTGTCGGCTCCGTGCCCCAGCGTGACGACTTGACCCTGGTCACGGTCAAGCGAACCTGATCCTGCGTTTCCCCCATGGCAGCCCCGGCCCCAGTCCTTGACCGCTTCAGCATGCCCGATGCCGCGGGGCATTTTGGCCGGTATGGCGGGGTGTTCGTGCCGGAGACACTGATGACGGCGCTCAAGGAGCTCGATGTGGCCTACTCGGCCGCCCGGAAGGATCCCGCGTTCCACGCCGAGCTGGCCCATCATCTCAAGGAATTCGCGGGGCGGCCCACCGAGCTCTATTTTGCCGAGCGCCTGACGCGGCATTGCGGCGGGGCCAGGATCTACTTCAAGCGGGAAGACCTCCTGCACACGGGGGCCCACAAGATCAACAACGCGCTGGGGCAGGTGCTGCTCGCGCGGCGGATGGGCAAGAAACGCATCATCGCCGAGACGGGCGCCGGCCAGCATGGTGTCGCGACCGCGGCTGCCTGCGCCAAGTTTGGGCTCGAGTGCGTGATCTACATGGGCGAGGTCGACATGCAGCGGCAGGCCCTGAATGTGTTTCGCATGCGCCTCATGGGCGCCGAGGTCAGGGGCGTCGAGGCCGGCCAGAGGACCCTCAAGGAGGCCATCAACGAGGCCATGCGCGATTGGGTGACCAACGTGCGCACGACCCACTACGTGCTGGGCACGGTGTACGGGGCGCATCCGTATCCAATGATGGTGCGCGATTTCCACCGGGTGATCGGGATCGAGGCAAGGGAGCAGATCCTCGCGAGGGAGGGGAGGTTGCCGGACGAGCTCATCGCCTGTGTGGGCGGCGGCAGCAACGCCATGGGGCTTTTCTTCGAGTTTCTCGAGGATCCTGGCGTGCGGATGGTCGGGGTCGAGGCGGGCGGAAGGGGCATCCGGCGCGGCGAGCATGCGGCCCGGTTTGCGGACGGCCGTCTCGGCGTCCTGCAGGGTTGCCTTACGTTCATCCTCCAGGACCCGGACGGCCAGATCGAGCTCACCCATTCCGTCTCGGCCGGCCTCGATTATGCTGCGGTGGGTCCGGAGCACGCCTTCTACCGCGATCGCGGACGGATCGAGTTCACGCACGCCGAGGACGACCAGGTGCTGGAGGCGTTCCAGCTATGCGCGCGGCTTGAGGGAATCATTCCCGCGCTCGAAAGCACACACGCCATCGTGCACACCCTGGCGCGCGCGCGCGCGCTGCCCAAGGACAAGATCATCATCATGAACCTGTCGGGCCGGGGCGACAAGGACGTGCAGGAGGTCGCGGCCCTGCTTGGAAAGAAGGATTCCGCAGTGAAATCGCCATGAAAAGCATGACCGGATATGGCCGGGCCGCAGGGGCCTTGGGCGGAGGTGCGCTGGCCGTGCAGGTCGACTCCGTGAATCGCAAGGGTCTTGACCTGAGTGTGTCGCTGCCCGGCGACTGGGAGAGCCTGGAGCAGGAAGTCGCCGCTCCCGTGCGCCAGTCCGTGGCCCGGGGCAAGGTGCATGTCCGGGTAGAGTTCGATCGGGACTCCAAAGGGGGCGAAGTCTCCTGGGACGAGGTCGCGGTCGCGGCCACACTGGAGAGGCTCGCATCCCTTGCTGCTTCCCAGGGGATTGCCTTCCGGCCGACCCCGGAACTGCTCTGGCAGGTCGCGAATTCCCAGAGGCAGAATGCCGGGTTCCCGTCGGTGGATGACGCAAGGGCGCCCGTCCTGGCCGCGCTCGATGAGGCGCTGCACGCATTCACCGTGATGCGGGCCAAGGAGGGCGAGGCCCTGCTCGTGGACTTCCTGTCGCGGGTCGCCCTTGTGCGGCGGCACGTGGAGGCCGTAGCGGCCCGGGCGCCGCTGGTCGCCCCCGCCTACCGCGAGCTGCTCTTCAAGCGCCTTCGCGAGGCGGGCCTCGAGCTCGATGTGGCCGACGAGCGGGTGCTCAAGGAGATTTCGCTCTTCGCGGACCGGTGCGACGTCACCGAGGAGATCACGCGCCTGCGCAGCCACCTCGACCAGTTTGCGACCCTGCTTCGTTCCGAGGGCGAGATCGGCCGCAAGGCGGAGTTCATCCTGCAGGAACTCGGCCGCGAGGCCCACACGATCGGCAGCAAGTCCAACGACCTGACGATCGCCCGCCACGTCATCGAGCTCAAGAACGAGCTCGAGCGCATCCGCGAGCAGATCGCGAATGTGGAGTGAGGCGGAAGAGCGCGAAGTCCGTCCGGGAACACCTCCTTGAAAGATTGAGTGCCAAGGCGCCCGACCCGGCGGGAAATGTCCCCTAGGTTTGGCTGCTTCGCGTTGAACGGATGAATCGAGCCTACAGTCGTTCGTTCGGTTGCAGGCCCATAGCCACCCTCCTCGGAAAGAACCGCGCTCCGCAGCCTACTACCTTACCTCAAAGCCCGCCGCGGCCGGGCAGGCACAACATCTTTCCAGGGGGTGTTCCCGCTCCGGGCCTCGCCTTCCGTGCACTCGGTCTCAGTGGGCGACTATGGCCAAGTATTCCGTTTATCGTCCCTCCCGACCACCAGGGTTACATGGATTGGCCCTGTCGAATCTAGACGCTTATCAGGATGAAACTCAAAGATGCTCATATAGTCGCCTTGGCCCTTAAACACATCGATCTCGATCGCGCGCGGACCGGTCCATCTAAACGCCGGGACTGTGTACCCCGAATAAATCAAATACTTCTTACCGCGCCAGATTCCGATCATGTATACCTGCTTCCCTTTCGGGGTTTGCTCCGGAGTCAATGCATGAGGAAACACATAAACATTGTAGGAGAAATCATCAAAGGCAGCGGCATCCCCGCGAAGTACTACAATATCATAGGCTCCATCCGGTGAAGGTAGCCGCAGATCGTAATCGTAGAGTGGCCAAAAGACAGAAAGTACGCAGGATGCTTGGCTGAGGCAGAGGCAAACCAACCCGATACCAATTAGAACCCATAGGGTTCTAGCAAATGCGGAACCACCAGTCATCTTCCGCATTTCAAACCGATTGAAAGTCGACTCTTCGCGCGGTTCATTTGAATTCATTTTTCAGTCAAACCCAAGCGTGACACCAACGAGCTGATATCCTGTTCCGCATTTTGGACAAGGCCGAGAACGGAGTGCTTTCCATATTTGCACGGCAGCCATTGAGTAGCGGTAGCTTCTCTTTTGGCTCCTTCCGGGCGAGGTGGGTCGGGCGGGTTCGCTTGGGAGGAGCTTGTTCGCCCGGGCACGGCGGACCAGAGGCGTGGCGAACGGACGACAAGAGCGGGGTCGTTCCGAGTGGGGCGCGGTTGGCGGGGAGTGCGGGGAGCGGCGAGGGGTTTCTTCGTGTCTAGAAGCGGGTCGGCCGCAGATTGGTTCTGATAAGCCGGGCCCGTGTCTTGGGGCGAACACACGACTCCAAGCGAGCCCGCCAGACCCACGGAGCCCACTGAATTGCGGTTCGTCGATTCCGACCCAGTGGTGCGCTGAGTTACGGCTCGTCGGAACGACTTCGCCCTACCTTTCGGTCCTTTGTAAACTCTAGTCCTTCCCCGAGCGGATCGTGCGGATGAGGTAGAGGGCGACGCCGATGCAGATGCCGGAGTCGGCGATGTTGAAGGTGGGGTAGACGTAGGAGCCGAAGTGGAGGTCGATGAAGTCGATCACGTGCCCATGCAGGATGCGGTCCATCAGGTTGCCGGCGATGCCGCCACAGAGGAGCCCGAAGCACACCTGGGCGGCGGTGTCGCGCAGGCCCAGGGCGTGGCGCCAAAGGAAGATCGCGATCAGCGTCGCGACGGCGAGGACGGCGAGAAACGGGCTGCGTCCGGTGAACTGGCTCCACGCGGCGCCCGTGTTTCCCACGTGCACCAGGTAGAAGAAACCCGGGAAGACGACGATCGCCCCGTTGTTCTCACCATACGTGCCAAAGAGCAGGTTGGCGGCGATCCAGGCCTTCGCCAGCTGGTCGGCCGCGAAAACGAGGAAGGCGATCCCCAGAAGCCAGCCGTAATCAAGTATGCGGGAGCCGATCCGGCGCGGTCCCGAGGGCGACGAAGCGGGGGTGGGCTCGTCGGTCGTCACGATCCGCTCATTCGTCTCCGCCTGCGTCGTCTTCCATGATCTTCCCGCCCTCCTCGCTCATCTCCCCGAAGATTCCCGCCTGGCTGCGGGAGCGGTAGCGGTTCTTCTCAAGCTCCTTCTGGGCGTCGGCCGAGTACCGCGTGAACGGCACGGCGAGCAGGCGCTCCTTTGCGATCGGCTTTCCCGTGATCTCGCAGATGCCGTAGGTGCCGGCACGGATCCGCTTGATCGCCCCGTCGATCTCCGAAAGGGCCTCCTGCTCGCTCGATACGAGGCTGAGCGCAAAGTCGCGGTCGAACGTGTTGATCCCGCCGCCCTCGGCCATGTTCTGGCCGTAGGCCGACAGGTCGCCCGCGTCGTCCTTGGCGGACCGCTTCAGGGACTCCTCCGAGTGACGCTCGATTCCCTCCGTGAGCCTTGTCCGAAGGTCGACCAGCAGGCGGTAGTAGCGCTTGAATTTTTCGGGGACGTCCTTCTCCTGCAGGTCGTCCGTGGATTTCGCCTTCTTGGGGTTGAATCCGAGGATGTCGGCAAGCGAGGCGGCCTTGATGTGGTTCGGCTTGGCGTTTTTCTCCAAGGTGAGCGCGGGTTTCGCAGGGAGCGCCTTCCCGGTCGCCTTGGCCGCGGCGGTCGCGGCGGCGGCCGTCTTGGCGGAATTGCTTTTCGCGATGGCCTTCACTTCGGCGAAGCTGAACGCGATCGGTTTGGCTGCGGTCTTGCGCGCCAGGATGCTCTGGCGCAGGGCGGATCTTTTCGACGGTTTGTCCACGGCTGTTGAAGGTTTCGGAGATGGGACCGCGGTCGCGGGCTTTGGAGCCGCGGACTTTTTCTTGGGGGAGGGAATCTTTTTCTTGGCCATGGAGGGGGGGAGGCTACGCATTAAGCGCCGCAATGCAACGAGGACATACGTCCCCATGGGCGGAAGGCAGCAGGGCGGGAACCCAGCGCCAGCAACGGGGGCAACGGGAGTGCCCCTGTTCGCCGCAAACATGGACAGAAATCTTTGGAACAGATTGATCTCCAGATAATTGAACGGTCACCTGGGAAACGATGAAGAGCTCCGGGAGGAACTCGCGGTGGCGTTCCAGCGCCAGGCCCTCCGGGCTTCCTTGCTGCACGGCGATGGCAACCGAGGCGTCCAGAGACTTGCCGAGCTCTCCGGCAGCGCGTCGCGGCTCGATGGCCTCGTTGACCTGGGTCCGAAGGCGGAGGAGGATCGCGAAGTCGCCATCGATCTGTGAATCCGACCAATCGACCGGTACCTCCGGCCAATCCTGCGCGTGCACCGAGTCGGCCGCGTACTCCCCTCCTGCTGTGCCGAAGGACCATGCCTCGTCCGCGGTGAATACCAGAAGCGGAGAAAGCAGCTTTGCCAGCGACTCGAACACATGCCGGATGGCCGTCTGCGAGGAGCGGCGCAGCGGATGGTTCGCCCCGAGCGTGTACAGCCGGTCCTTCAGGATGTCGTGGTACGTCGCGGAAAGCGTGACCGCGCAGAATTGGTTGCAGAGCTGGTACACCTTGTGGAACTCGTAGGCCTCGTAGGCCGCCGTGCAGGCGCGGATCAGTTCCGCGGTCTGGTGCAGGGCCCATCGGTCGAGGGGATCCATGCCGGGAACCGGCACGGAGTGACGGGCGGAATCGAAGTCGTACAGGTTCGAGAGCTGGTACCGGAACGTGTTTCGGATCAGTCGGTATGTCTCCCCGACGTTTGCGAGGATCTCCTTGGAGATGGGAATGTCGTTCCTGAAATCCTGCGATGCGATCCAAAGGCGGATCACGTCAGCGCCGTATTCCGCGACATAGGCGTCGCTGGTCTGCGGCTTCTCATAGGACGAGCTCTTGGAAATCTTCTTCCGGTCCTCGTCGACGATGAAACCGTGGGTGAGGACGGCCTTGTAGGGCGCTCCGCCGAACGCGACGACGCTTGTCCAAAGCGAGGACTGGAACCAGCCCCGGTGCTGGTCGCTGCCCTCGAGGTACAGGTCGGCCGGCCAGCAGGTTCCGCCCTGGCCGCGCTTAAGGACGGCCGCGTGGCTCGAGCCCGAGCCGATCCACACGTCGAGGGTGTCGCGGCCGCAGGTGAGCCCGGAGGGGGGCGGCCAGCCTGCGGGCAGGCTTGTCCCCTCCAGGATCGAGGCCGGGCTTGAGTCATACCAGAAGTTGCTCCCCAGGCTCTCGATCTTCCCGGCGATGGCCCGGGCCACGCCGCCGTCCAGGAAGGCGCCCTTCCCGGCGTGGTAGAAGGCGGGAATCGGCACGCCCCAGGCGCGCTGGCGGCTCACGCACCAGTCCGGGCGGGACTCGATCGCGCTCCGGATCCGGGCCAGCCCCCAAGACGGTATCCAGGAAACGGATTCAATTGCCGAAAGCGCCAACTCCCGCGCCGTCTTCCCGGCGTCCCCGGCCAGCGCCTTGTCGAGCTGGATGAACCACTGGTCGACGGCCCTGAAGATGATCGGCGTCTTCGAGCGCCAGCAGTGCGGGTAGCTGTGCTCGTAGCGCTTCTTGGCAAGGAGGGCGTCGACGGCGGCGAGCTTCTTCAGGACGCCGACGTTGGCGGGCGATGTCCGCTTCTTCTGGAGATCCTCGACCGACTCGAGCGCGGTGAGGCCCACGAGGTCGGCGGGAACCCTCCCGTCGTCCAGGTACCGGCCGTCGCCTCCCACGGGGCAGTAGATCTCCAGCTTGTAGCGGAGGCCCGTCAGGTAATCGTCGTAGCCGTGACCAGGTGCCGTGTGGACGCAACCCGTCCCGCTGTCGACTGTGACGTAGTCGGCCAGCACAACGGGGGATGCCCGGTCGATGAAGGGATGGCGGGCGGCGAGGCCCTCAATCTTTGCGCCCGGGAACTCGGCAAGGATGGCCGGCGGCCCGGCAGGCGCCCCGTCCCCCACATCGGAGGCGAACTTCTCGGCGAGGGCCCTGGCCACGATGAACCGGCCCGGCCTGGGGCCGTTCAACTCCACGACGGCGTAGTCCAGCTTCGGATGCACCGCGATGGCCAGGTTGCCGGGTATTGTCCAAGGGGTCGTGGTCCAGATCGCGATGGAAAGTGGCTCCCCGGCCGGCAGACCGAACGCCCGGGCCTCCGAGTCGGGAACCGGGAAACGCACCCATATCGAGGGCGACACGTGCTGCTGGTACTCGATCTCAGCCTCGGCCAGCGCCGTTTCGAAGGGGATCGACCAATAGACGGGCTTCTTGCTGCGGACGACGACGTCCTTCTCCACGAAGGCCGCGAACATGCGGACGATGTCGGCCTCGTACTGCGGGTCCTTGGTCTTGTATTCCTGGCCCCAATCGGCGAGCACGCCGAGGCGCTTGAACTGCGCGGACTGCCGGGCAATCCAGGACTCGGAAAAATCGTCGCACTTGGCCCGCAGAGCCGATGTCGAGACTGCCTGCCCGCTCTCCTGGATCTCCCGGGCCACCTTCTGCTCGATCGGGAGTCCATGGCAGTCCCAGCCCGGGACGTAGGGAGTACGGAAGCCCCTTAGGGACTTATACCTGTTTGTGATATCCTTCAGCACCTTGTTGAGCGCTGTTCCGATATGAACGTCGCCGTTGGTGAAGGGCGGCCCGTCGTGAAGCACGAAGGCAGGTGCGTCGGCCCGCCGGCGCTGGATTGCCTCGTAGAGGCCCGTCTTCTCCCAATGGGCAACTCGGGTTGGTTCTCTCTGCGGCAGACCGGCGCGCATGGGAAAATCCGTTTTCGGAAGCTGCAGGGTTTCTTTGAAGTCTTGCGCCATGCCGTTTGAAATGGGGGGCGAAAACCTAGGGCATGGGCGGCAGGTGACGAGAGCAAAAACGTAGCGCCGGCGGAAGGCAGGTAGGGACGCCCGGCCCGGGCGTCCGGGAATGCTTTCGGGCCAGTTAGTGGTGCCCGGACGGGCGGGCCGCCCGTCCCTACCTCCACTCGACCACAGTCTGGGCGAGGGCCTCGACGCATTCGATCTTCGCCCCGGGCAGGATGCCGTGGCCGAGGTTCACGATGTGGCCCTTTGCGCCCCGCATCGACGCGAGAAGGCCCCGGGTCTCGCGGCGGACGATCTCAGGAGAGGTGTTGAGCAGCACCGGGTCCAGGTTCCCCTGCAGGGCGATGCCCGGTTTCGGGTTCAATTGTGCATGCGCGGCGGCGATGTCGACCGTCCAGTCGACGCTGAGCACGCGAGCCCCGCTCGTCGCCTGGGCCGGGAGCTGGGCGGCGGCGCCCTTGGCAAAGAGGATCACCGGGAATCCCGCGGGGAGGGCGGCAATGATCCGCCGGATCCACTGGAGCGAAGCGGCCTCGTAGTCCCGGCCCGCGATGACGCCGCCCCAGGAGTCGAAGATCTGGATGGCGTCGGCTCCCGCGCGGATCTGCATGCCGAAGTACGCGACAAGGGCGGCGGTCAGCTTCTCCATCAGCGCGTCGAACGAGGCGCGGTCGGCGTAAAAAAGCGACTTGATCAGGGCGAAATCCTCGGAGCCGCCGCCCTCCACCATGTAAGTGGCGAGCGTCCACGGGGAGCCTCCGAAGCCGAGCAGAGCCTTCTCCCCCCCGAGCGCCGTCTTCAGGAGGGCCAGCGCCTCCCCCACATAGGCCAGCTTCCCGGGAACGACGTCGGCGGGTGCGAGGGCGTCGATCCTGGCCCGGGAATCCAGCCGGAATTCCATCGCGATTCCCCCCTCATCCCTGAAACGGTAGCCCTGGCCGAGAGCCTCGGGAATCACCAGGATGTCGGAAAAGAGTATGGCGGCGTCGAAGGGGAAACGCCGGACCGGCTGAAGGGTGACCTCGGCCGCGAGGTCGGGGGTGCGGACCATGGTCAGGAAGCCGTGGCGCTCCTTGAGAGCCCGGTATTCCGGCAGGTACCGCCCGGCCTGGCGCATGACCCAGAGGGGCGGGCGGTCCAGGGGCCGCAGGGCGCAGGCGGCGAGAAAACGTTCGCGGGAATTCATGGGGCCGCCCCATCACGGGGCCTCATGAACTTGATGGCAAGGGCCGCCGCGCCGTGGCGCGGGCTGAAAAGCGCGGAGGCCAGGAACACGGCGCCCAGGCAGAGGACGATCGCGGCGCCGCTGGCGAGCCCCGCGCCGTAGCTCAGGAGAATCCCGGCCGCGGAACACGCGATCGCCAGCAGGACCGAGAGAAGCAGGAGCCACCCAAAGTGGTCGCACCAAAGGTAGGCGCTCACGGCGGGAAGGAGAAAGAGTCCCAGCGCCAGGACGACGCCCATGGTCTGGAGTGCGGCCACCAGGTTCAGGACGGTCAGTGCCAGGAGGCCGACGTGGACGAGCGCCCCGCGGCCGCCCGTCGCGCGGTGGAACACGGGGTCGAAGGTCTCGAGCAGGATCGAGCGGTAGGATAGGGCGAAGATGGCGACCGTCGCGATGCTGACCCCGGCCGTCAGCCGCAGGTCGGACGCGGTCACGGCGAGGATGTTGCCGAAGAGGAAGTGGGAGAGGTCCAGGCGCGTCGGCAGCCGGCTCAGCAGCGCCACGCCGCCCCCGAAGAAGACAATGAAAAGGGAGCCGAACGCGGCGTCCTCCTTCACCCTCGTCAGCCTGCTCAGGAGAGCGCTCCCGAGCGCGGTCAGCAGCCCTGCGATCAGCGCGCCGGCAAAGAGCGCCCAGGTGTTGGCCCCGAAGATCAGCCATGCGGCTGCGATCCCGGGCAGCAGCGAATGGGAAAGGGCGTCGCCCATGAGCGCGAGCCGGCGGAGGACCAGCACGCAGCCCAGGAGCCCCCCGCTCAAGCTCAGCAGCACGGCCGACAACAGGCCGCGTTGCATGAAGCCGTAGTGGAAGGGCTGGAGGATGGAATCAATTCCCATGGACACAGTGGGCCGTGCGGAAGGCGCGGTTGATGTTGGCCTCGGTCAGGATCCCGTCGATCGGCCCCTCTGCCACCAGTCCCGTGGCGAGGAGCACCCCCCGCGAAAAGACCCGGCGGGCGAGCTCGAGGTCGTGCAGCGCGACGAGCACGGTGCGGCCCTGCGTCTCCCAGGCGCGGAGCACATGGGTCAGCTCCTCCGCGGCGAAGAGGTCGAGGCCCGCGAAAGGCTCGTCGAGCATGAAGATGTCCGCGCCCTGCGCCAGCGCCCTTGCCAGGAACACGCGCTGCTGCTGGCCCCCGGAGAGCTGGCGGATCTGCCTTGAGGCGACGCGGACGAGGTCGAGCTCGGCAAGCGAGCGGTCCACGCGCTCGCGATCGGCCTCGGAGAACCGGCCGAGTAGCCCGAGCGCCGGGTAGCGGCCCTGTTCCACGACCCCGCGGACGGTGATAGGGAAGTCCCAGTCGACCGCGTGGCGCTGCGGGAGGTAGGCGAGCCTGGGCCGCACGTGTTCGGGATGGGCGTCCCCAATGCGGATTTCCCCGCGGGCCAGGGGCACAAGACCAAGTACTGCGCGGAACATCGTGCTCTTGCCTGCGCCGTTGGGGCCCAGCACCGCCGTCAGGCTGCCGCAGGGAATCTCCGCGCTGAAGTCCCTGAGGGCCGCCTGGCGGCCGTAGCGCACGGTCACGCCGCGAAAGCTGAGTATGGTCGGGGCAGGGGAGGTCAAGGCGGGCCCCATCGTGCTCAGTTCGAGCCCGGAATCGAGAAATTGATTGCGTTGCCGGCCGGGCCCGCGGCCGCCTGCGGCCCCTTGGCCGGAGGCGGGAGTTCCTCGCCGAACGGGCTCAGCGAAGCGAATCCCTGCTCGATGAAGTCCGCGACCCTCAGGTCGCGGCTCTTCTGGTCGGGGCAGTCCATCATCACGACGATGATGCGGCGGCCATGGCGCAGGGCGGTCGCCGCCAGGCAGAACCCAGCTCCGTTTGTGAAGCCGGTCTTGAGCCCGTCGACACCCTGGACCCGGCCGAGGAGCTTGTTATGATTGGTCATCGGCACCAGCACCGCGCGCTGTCCGTAGCCAAACGTCCTCGTCCTCACCGAGGTGTACTGGGTGACATCGGTGTTGAGAAGCAGGTAGCGGCAGAGCAAGGCAAACTCGCGCGGGGTCGTGAGATCGCCGTCCGCAATCCGGTGGCTGGGCACCGGGAGCCCGTTGGGAGTGCGAAACCGGGTCTGGGCCATCCCGAGCGAGCGGGCCTTCTCGTTCATGAGACCGACGAAGGCAGGGATGGAGCCGGCGGCCTTGCCGGCGAGGGCGTAGGCCGCGTCGTTGGCCGACTGGATCATCATGGCGTAGATCAGTTCCTCGATCGGGTAAACTTCGCCCTGCTTGAGCCAGACGCTGGTGCTGTCCCTCATCACCCCGACCCGGGCCGTGGCCCGGTCGACCTGGACTGGCGTGGCCAGGGTCAGCTCCCCGCTCTTCAGCTTGTCGGCGATCACGGCGAAGGTCATCAGCTTGGTCATGCTTGCCGGGGGACTCAGCTCGTCGGCGCGGTCGGCGAAAAGCACCCGGCCCGAGGCTGCGTCCAAAACGATCACGCCCTTGTAGATCCTGGACGGGCTGAAGGCCAGTGCCGTCTGCGCGGAGGCAAGCGCGAGCAGCAGGAGGAGGCGCAGAAGACGAGGGAAAGCCATTCGCGCGAAAAACTGCATTTCAAGGCGAGGCGCGAGAAGAATCTGGCGCAACCGGAGACCTTGGCCCCATTCTCGGGGCGTGACGCCGCCATTTATCAAGCTGAAGCCCAACGCGAGGGCGCGCGCCCTGGACGGGCACCCCTGGGTCTTTGGCAACGAGGTGGAGGAGCTTCTGCCGGGGGACCTCGACGGGGAGGTCGTCGAGTGCCGGGACCGCGGCGGACGGCTCATCGGCACGGGCATTTACAACAGCAGGTCGCAGATTGTGTGGCGGAGGCTCGGCCGGGGGCGCGTGGCGCTGGATGCCTCCTTCCTGCGCGGCGCCCTGGATCGGGCGATCGCCAGGCGTGCCCCCGGCCGGCTGTCCCCGGCGCTGGACCCCGGTTGCCACAGGCTCGTGTGGTCGGAGTCCGACGACCTGCCCGGGGTTGTGGTCGACAAGTTCGGCGGGACCCTGGTCGTCCAGATCCAGACCGTGGCGATGGAGAAGCGCTCGGCGATGATTGGGGACCTCCTCGCGGAGCTTGCGAGGCCCGACGAGATCATTTTTCGCAATGACGCGCCCATCCGGCGCCTGGAGGGACTCCCCTTGGAGACCCATACCCGCTCCGGCTGGCCCTGGGAGCCCAGGTGGGTGTCCATCGACGGTTTCGACTACTGGCTGGACCTGCTCGGCGGCCAGAAGACGGGGTTCTACCTCGACCAGCGCGCGCAGCACGCGGCCGTGGCCGGCGTCGTGCGCCGAATGGCCGCGGGAGGCCGGAAGCCGCGCGTCCTCGACGCATTCTGCAACCAGGGCCCGTTTGCCCTCCACGCGGCCCGTGCCGGGGCGTCGGAGGTGCTCGGGCTCGACAGCGCCGAGGATGCAATCGTCGCCGCCCGGCTCAATGCGGAGCGCAACGGCGCAAAGGCCGAATTCCAGGTCGCAAACGTATTCGACTGGCTGAACGACCCCGCGCGCGACGGCGAGCCCGCATGGGATGTGATCGTCCTCGATCCGCCCCCCTTTGCGAAATCCAGGAGCGCGATGGAGGGAGCGCTTCGCGGCTACAAGGAGATCAATCTCCGGGCGCTGCAGCGGCTGGCGCCGCACGGGGTGCTCGCCACGTATTCGTGTTCGCATCACATGGGTGATGCGGAGCTCCGCTCAGTGCTCGCAGGCGCATCCTCCGACGCCCGAAGGCGCCTGCAGGTGCTCGAGTGGTGCCACCAGCCGCCCGACCATCCCGTGTTGGTCACGATGCCCGAGAGCGAGTACCTTCGCGGCTACATCCTTCTGGCCGAATAGCACGCGAACAGCACGGTTCAGCCCCGGATAGGTGTCCGAAGGGCGACCGTGTGAGGCTTGGCGAACGAAAGGCGCCCGGAGGGCACCTATCCGGGGCTGAACCGTGCTAGAGCTTTCCGCCGTAGACCGCCGCGGCGCCCAGCTCTTCCTCGATGCGAAGGAGTTGGTTGTATTTCGCCACGCGGTCGGTGCGGCAGAGCGAGCCCGTCTTGATCTGGCCGGCGTTCGTGGCGACGGCAATGTCGGCGATCGTGGTGTCCTCGGTCTCGCCGGACCGGTGGGAGATGACGGCCGTGTAGTTCGCCTCCTGCGCCATGCTCACCGTGTCGAGCGTCTCCGTGAGGGAACCGATCTGGTTCACCTTCACGAGGATCGAGTTGGCGGTTCCGGTCTCGATGCCCTTCCTGAGGAACTCGGTGTTGGTGACGAAGAGGTCGTCCCCGACGATCTGCACCTTCTTGCCGAGCTTGTCCGTAAGCAGCTTCCAGCTTTCCCAGTCGTTCTCGGCGCAGCCGTCCTCGATGGAGATGATCGGGTACTTGGAGACGAGCTCAGCGTACAGGTCGACGATCTGGGCTCCGGTGAGCGCCCTCCCGTCGGACTTCTTGAATACGTACCGCTTCTTCTCCGGGACATAGAACTCTGAGGAGGCGGGATCGAGGGCGAAGGCGATGTCCGACCCGAGCTTGTAGCCGGCGTTCTTCACCGCGAGCGAGATGGCGTCGAGGGCGGCGACCGCGGACTCGAGCTTGGGCGCAAAGCCGCCCTCGTCGCCGACAGCCGTGGAAAATCCCTTGTCCTTGAGCACCTTCTTCAGCGAGTGAAAGACCTCGCAGCCCCAGCGCAGGCCCTCGGCGAAGGACTTGGCGCCAACCGGCATGATCATGAATTCCTGGAAATCGATCGGGGCATCCGAGTGCGCACCGCCGTTCATGATGTTCATCATGGGCACGGGCAGCACCTTGGCATTGGGCCCGCCGAGATAGCGGTACAGGGGCAGGCCGAGGGCGGCCGCGGCCGCCTTGGCCGTGGCCAGGGAGACCCCGAGGATCGCGTTGGCCCCAAGGTTGGACTTGGTCTTCGTGCCATCTAGCTTGATCATCGCCGCGTCGACGCCGACCTGGTCGCACGCATCGTGGCCGATCAGCAGCGGGGAAATCTTGGCCTTCACGTTGGCCACCGCCTTCAACACGCCCTTGCCGCCGTAGCGCTTCTTGTCGCCATCGCGAAGCTCGAGGGCCTCGTGCTCGCCCGTGCTGGCGCCCGAGGGGACGGCCGCGCGGCCAAGGGCTCCCCCGAGGAGCCTTACGTCGACTTCGATGGTCGGATTTCCCCGCGAATCGACAATCTCGCGGGCCGTGATGGATGAAATGGCGGTTTTCATGGTTTGGTGTCCTGGCAAATCAGAAAGGCATCTTCCCCTGGCCCAGCCGGTGGAGGAAAAGCCGGAACGGGCTCATCGACTTCGGACGGGCCACCTCTGGAATCTGGCTGAGGAAGCCCCGGTCGAGCGCCGTCTGGGCCACCGAGACGCCGTCGTAGTTGCGCGTGGCGACATTGGCGGGCGTGAGCACCTCGGGGGGCACCTGGTCGAGATGGCCCTCGAAGGCCGCGGCGTGCAGGGGCGTGTCCCCGCTGTCGTTGCGCGTGAGCAGCAACTCGGTTGTCAGCTGCGCGCGCGGGATCTGGCCGAGCTGCCCGGTCTCGGCCGCGGCGTGGATCGCCGTGAAGCCCGTCTTGCTGGCGAGGACGAGGTTCTCGCGGGTTATGAATTCCGGCGGGACCTGGGCCAGGTGGCCGGACACCGCCGCGGCGTGAAACACGGTGTCACCCGAACTCGTGGTCTCGCGAAGCGCGGCGGACGTGAGCAGCAGCCGCGGCACCTGGTCGAGATGTCCGTTGAAGGCGGCGACGTGGACGACCGTCTCGCCCCCGAGGTTCTTGACCGCAAGGCTCTCGGCCGTGACAAACTCGGCGGGAATCTTGTCCAGGGTCCCGTTCTCGGCGGCCTCGTGCAGAAGGGTGTTCCCCACGGCGGTCTGGTTGAAAAAGACCTCCTTGGTCAGCAGGGCCGCCGGAATCTGGTCCAGATGGCCGTTTGCGGCCGCCATGTGGAACACCGAGTACCCGGCGTTGCTTCGCTGCGAGAGGGCCTCCATGGTCAGCGCCTCGGCAGGCACCTGATCCAGGTGCCCTCCGATGGCCGCGTGGTGCAGAGGGGTGTACCCAATCGAGGTCTTCACCCCCAGCAATTCGGGGGTGAGCAGGCCCTTTGGGATGTCCTTGAGGCCCCCGTGCTTGGCAGCGGCGTGCAGCGCTGTGTACCCCGACGCGTTCTTGGCCGTCAGGCTGGCCCCGTTCAGCATACCCTCCGGCAGGGTTCCCAGGGCTCCGGAACTTGCTGCTGCAATCAGGTCGGAGTTTGTCATGCGGCGCGTTGTCCTTTCAACGCTCCCGGGCCCCGTCTGGCAATTCAATTTGGCGCCAGCCGGACGCCCGCATGAGTAGAAACCCCCACGGTCGAAATTGCATTTGCAAAGAATCGGGCCCGGAGCCATCCTGTAGCCGATGACACCAGCGGATGGAAAAGCACCGGCGTCGACGGCCGCCCAGAAGGATCCGGTGCTGATTGTCGACGACGAGAGGGCCCTCCTGGAGGTGCTCTCGGAGGCGCTCGGGACGGTGTTTGACGTCACGACCGCGCCCTCGACGCGGGAGGCGGATTTTATCCTGCAGAAGAAGAAGTTCAAGGTGGTCGTAAGCGACCACCTGATGCCGGGTGGCAATGGGATGAGCTTCCTGGTGAGGACCCGGGAGGAATTTCCCCACATGCAGCGCATCCTCGTCACCGGCTACATGAAGCCGGAGATGCTCCTGCGAAGCGTCAACGAGGCGGGCCTCTTCCGCTACCTTCTCAAGCCTGTTTCCATCGGGGAGCTGATCCGTGTCGTCCAGGAGGCCGCCAAGGCTCACGACGCGAGTATCGCGGCCGTTTGACCGGCTATTGGCTAGTTTTGCAACGGCTTTCGATTTAATGTCTTGCGAAGGAATGGGGCCGTCGGACTTCCCTTCGTCTTAAGCAGCCCGTCGAGCGGCCCCTGGTAGAGCAACTCGCCGCCTTCAGGGCCTCCCGTCGGGCCCAGCTCGACAATGTAGTCGGCCTCGGCCAGCAGGTCGGGGTGGTGCTCGACAACGACCACGGTGTGTCCCTGGTCCACGAGCGTCTGGAGGACGCGGATCAGCTTTTCGCAGTCGCTCAGATGCAGGCCGATCGTTGGTTCCTCCAGGATGTAAAGATTGGATGACGGACGGCCGCGCCCGGCATTTCCCTTGCGGGCGAGCTCGGTGACCAGCTTGAGGCGCTGGGCCTCGCCCCCGGAGAGCGTAGGGGAACTCTGGCCCAGGGTCAGGTAGCCCAGTCCACAGTCCGCCATTAGGCGGCAGACGCGCGCGAGCTGGGCGTGAAAATCGAAGAATTGGACCGCCTCGTCAAAGGTGAGCATGAGGACCTGGCCGATCGTCTTTCCCTTCCATTCGATATCGGCAAGGTCCGGACCGTAGCGAAGGCCGCCGCAGTCGTCGCAGGGGAGGTAGGCGTCGGGCATGAACGCCATTTCGAGCCTGATTCGCCCCGCCCCCTCGCAGGTCGGGCAGCGGCCTCCCGCGGTGTTGAACGAGAACCTTGATGCCGTGTAGCCCCTCATTTTCGACGCCGGCAGCGACGCAAAGAAGGAGCGTATCAAATCGAATATGCCGAGGTAGGTGGCTGGCGTGGAGCGAGGGGTCTTTCCAATGGGGTCCTGGTCGACCGCGATCACGGCCCCGAAGGATGCCGCGCCAAGAAGCTCGGTGAACGGCGGGAGTGCGCCGCCGTCGAAGCCCGTGGCCCGCGCGAAACTACCTCCCGAAACCCTGGCCCGCCGCGCCTTCGCCGCGAAGGCGGCGGCGGGGCGAAGAAGGTCGGCGCATAGCGTCGACTTTCCTGCGCCGCTGGGCCCCGCGACCATGACCAGGCGACCCAGCGGCAGGCGCAGGTCGAAGCCCTTGAGGTTTCGGTAGCGGACGCCCCGCATTTCGATCCATCCGGAGCCGGCCAGCTTCGCCCGGGACACCCTGGGCGGGGCCGGGATCGGGCGCCGGGCCCCGCAGAGGGGATGGCGGATGCCGCGCGCGAGGAAGAGCCCCGTCAGGGACTTCGCCGACCTCCGGATGGCCGCGGGCGATCCCTCGGCCAGGAGCTCGCCCCCATGGATCCCGGCCCCGGGCCCGAGGTCGATGATGTGGTCGGCCTGCGCCATGACCGCCTCGTCGTGCTCGACGACGAGCAGCGTGTTGCCCTTGGCGCGAAGCGCCTGGAGCGTCCTGACGAGGCGCTCGCTGTCGCGCGCGTGCAGGCCGATGCTGGGCTCGTCCAGGACATAGAGGACTCCGGCGAGGTTCGAGCCGAGCTGGGCCGCGAGGCGGATGCGCTGGGCCTCGCCCCCGGACAACGTCTCGGTCGGCCGGTCGAGCGTCAGGTAGCCCAGCCCGACCCTCTCGAGGAACCTCAGGCGCTCCTCGATCTGGCTCACGATATCGCGCGCGACAAGCCGGCCGCGCGCGTCAAGGGCCAGGGACCGCAGGCGGGCGCGGACCTCGGAGGGGGTCCCTGCGACGAGGGCCGGCAGGGAAAATGGTGCGGCACGGCCCCGCGCGTGCAGCTTGACCGAACGGGAGACGCGGTTCAATCGCGCGCCACCGCATCCCGGGCACACGACGCCCGCCATAAGCCTCGCGTCCGAATTGCGGCCAGCCAGAGCCTGGTCGGCCTTGAGGTCCGCGATCTCGGGGGGCAGTTCCTCGTCGTCCTCCGCAAGCATCCAGTCGAAGATGCGTCCGTACCCGCGGCAGGCCGGGCACCAGCCCCGTGGCGAATTGAAGGAAAAGTGCTTCGGGTCGAGCTCCGGGAAGGACTCTCCCGTCTCGGCGTCGGTTCGCGTTGTCGAGAACCAGGAGAGGGCGCCTCCGCTGTCCGCGAGCAGGAAGCAGGAGCCGTGTCCAACGCGCAGCGCGGTTTCCAGCGCCGCCGACGGAATTCCCGGCTTCAGGTCGGCGACGACCGCCTCGATGTCGTGCTCCTTGTACCGGTCGAGTTTTCTGAAGGCGTCGGTGCGCATGACGACGCCGTCGGCCCTCATCATCCCGAATCCCTGCCTCGCAAGCCACGTCGCGATGGGCTGGTGGTGCCCCTTGCGGCCCCTGACCACGGGTGCGCAGAGATAGAGATGCCTGGACCGGCGGGCGGCGCTCGAGGACACCGCCCGCGCTAGGAGCCTCGTGAGGGCGCCCCGGGATAGCGGCATCACGGGCCGGTCGGTGTCGGGATGGTGCTGCACGCCGAGGCGCGCGTACAGGAGGCGCAGGTACTGCGCGACCTCAGTGATCGTGGCGACCGTGGATTTTCTGGAGCCGCGAGTCACCCTTTGCTCGATCGCGACCGTCGGCGGGATCCCGGTGAGCAGGTCCACGGCGGGGCGGGGGAGCTGTTCGACGAACTGCCGCGCGTAGGGCGACATCGACTCCATGAAGCGCCTCTGGCCCTCCGCGAACACGAGGTCGAACGCCAGCGTGGACTTTCCGGAGCCGGAGACGCCGGTGATGACGTTGTAGGCGCCGTGAGGGATCTTGAGGGAAAGGTTTTTCAGGTTGTTTTCGCGGGCGCCGACGATCTCCAGGGGCCGCGCGCGCAAGGTTCCGGGGACGGCCCGCCCCTCCACGGCGGCAGGCGAGCCTCCGCCATGCCGGCCGCCGGCGCCCTCGTCGAGGGCGGCCCGCAGGTACGGGGAGGTGGCCCAGCCTCCGGTGGCGATGTCCTCGGGGGCGCCTTCGGCCACGATCCGGCCCCCTGCGAGTCCGGCCTCCGGCCCGATCTCGAGGATCCAGTCCGCCGCCTTGAGCACGTCGAGGTTGTGCTCGATCACGACGAGGCTGTGTCCCCGGTCGACAAGCGCGTTCAGGAGGGAAAGGAGGCGCCGGACGTCGTGGCGGTGCAGCCCGGTCGTGGGCTCGTCGAGAAGGAGGAGCGCGCCCGCCCGCGAGCCCGTGTCGCCGAAGCCCGAAAGATACCGGACGAGCTTGAGCCTCTGGGACTCGCCGCCGCTGAGGGTGTTGAGGGGCTGGCCAAGGGCGAGGTACCCCAGCCCCGCGGACTCGAGCGCCCCAAGGCGCTGCACGATCGCGGGGTGCCCCTCGAAGAGTGCAAGCGCCCCTGCGACCCCGGTTGCGAGCAGGTCCGCGACCGAGCGTCCGTTCCACGTCACGGCCAAGACCTCCGGCTTGAAGCGCCGGCCGTCGCAGACGGGGCAGGGAACGAACACGTCCGAGAGAAACTGCATCTCAATCCGCTCGGACCCCAGCCCCATGCAGTGGTCGCACCGTCCGTCCCCGCTGTTGAACGAGAAGCTGGAGGGGCCGAATCCCCGGGCCTGGGCGGCCGGCGTGGCCGCGTACAGTTCGCGGATGAAGTCCCACGCGCCCGAGTACATGGCCGGGTTGGACCGCGGCGTGCGCGCAAGGGGCGACTGATCCACCAGCACGATCTCGGAAAGCTCCGCGCCCCCCCGGATCGAGACGATGGACGCGGGATCGGGCACCGGCCCGCCCCGCTGGGCGAGGAGCCCCTGGTGGATTGCGTGGTCAAGCAGGGTCGACTTGCCCGACCCGGAGACGCCGGAGAGGCAGACGAAGCGGCGCAGGGGAATGCGGACGTCGAGGCCGCGGAGATTGTGCTTGGTGATGCCCGTGAATTCCAGCCAGCCGGGGCCGGCGGGGACGACCGGGCGGCGAGCCGGCGGCACGGGGATCCTCTCGCGGCCCGACAGGTAGGCGCCGGTGATGCTTGCAGGAGAGCGGACCATGGCCTCCACGGTTCCCTCGAAGACAAGGCTGCCCCCGGACGCGCCCGGGGCCGGCCCGATCTCGATCGCGTGGTCGGCGGCCCGTATCATCGCCTCGTCATGCTCGACCACGACGACGGTGTTGCCCGCGTCCGTGAGCGAGCGGAGGATCGCGACCAGCCGGTCGATGTCGCGCGGATGGAGGCCGACGCTCGGTTCGTCGAGGACGAACAGGGTATCCACAAGTCCGGTACCCAGGCAGCCGGTGAGGTTCACCCGCTGCACCTCGCCCCCGGAGAGGGTGCGCGAGGCCCGGTTGGGAGCAAGGTACCCCACGCCGACGCGGTCGAGGTAGCGCAGGCGGGTCAGCATGGAGTCGTGCGCAAGGCCGGCGGCCCGGGTCCCGGCGGTTTCGGGGCCCGCCGGCTCCGGGGCGGCTCCCGGCCCGGCCAGGAGCCCCAGGAGCTCGGAGACGGGCTTCGCGTAGAGTTCGGGAAGCGTGGCCCCCCGCCACCGCCAGCACAGCGCCTCGGGCTGCAGGCGGGCCCCTCCGCACTCGGGGCACGGATTGTAGGCCCTGTACCTCGAAAGGAACACGCGGACGTGCATCTTGTAGGTGTTCTTCTCCAGCCAGCGGAAAAACCCCCTGACCCCGTACCAGCAACGCGGCCACTTCTTCTCCCCGTCCTCATCGTAGCCGGGTTCTCCGTCGACCACAAAGGAGCGCTGCTCCGGGGTGAGCTTGGCAAAGGGGACGTCGGTGGGGATCCCCCGCTTCCTTGCGAAGACGCGCAGGTCGTCCTTGGACGAGCTGTAGACCTTTCCCTCCCAGCAGCGGATCGCGCCCCCGTCGATGGACAGGGAGGCATCGGGGATCGCCAGTCGGTAGTCGATCTCGATGATGCGCCCGAAGCCGCGGCACCGGGGGCATGCGCCCAGCGGGGAATTGAACGAGAACAGGCCGGGGGTTGCCTCCCGGAAGACGCGGCCGGTCGCGGGGGATCGCCGGCCGCTGGAGTAACGGACCAGCTCGGAGTACGTTCCGCGGCCTTCGGCGGTCTCGGCCAGAAGCCGGACCTCCCCATGCCCGAGGTGGAGAGACGCCTCAACGGCCTCGACAAAGCGCTGCCGGTTCTCAGGCAGGACCGCGACGCGGTCCTGAAGAATCAGCATAGGTCCTATAGGACTTATAGGACCTATGCTTTCGAGCTGCAGCAGCTCGAAAGACGAACCCCGGTGCTGAGGACCCGCCTCGCGACTTCTCAACACCCGGGTGTAGCCCTGCCGCTGCAGGCTCGCCAGGATCTCGGTCCAGCTGAGGCTCCCCGGGCGGGAGACTTGGAAGGCGATCGCGACCTGCCTGCCCGCGTGCGCCGCGGAGGCCTTGGCCCAGATCGACTGCGGGTGGTCGTCCTCGATTTTCTTTCCGGTCGCGGGATCGAAGCACTCGGCGGCGTGGGAAAACCAGACCTTCGCATAGTCGGTGATCTCGGTCATCGTGCCGACCGTCGAACGGGAGGTCTTGACCGTGTTTGTCTGCCGGATCGCGATGGAGGGACGGATGTTCTCGATGCTGTCGACGCGCGGCTTGTCGAGGAGGTCCAGAAACTGGCGCGTGTAGGCGCTGAACGTCTCCACGTAGCGCCGCTGGCCCTCGGCGTGGAGGGTGTCGAAGACAAGGGAGCTCTTTCCGGCGCCGCTCAGCCCGGTTACGACCACGTAGCGGCCGAGCGGGATGTCGACGTCGAAGCCCTTCAGGTTGTTCTGGCGAACCCCGCGCAGTCGGATGCATTCCGGTTTTGGCACCGGGCACCTGATAGAGCCACCTTGCCTCGTTTGGCAAGGAGGGCTCACGTTTTTCGTAGGTCAGCGAGCTTGCTCGCGCCACCCAGAGCGCGAGCAAGCTCGCTGGCCTACCGGGACTTGAGCTTCTCGAACAACCTGAAGTACGCCGTGGCCTGGCGGCCGGGATCGAATCGTTCCCGCGCGAAGACCCTTGCCTCGGCCGCGCGCACGGCGCGCACGTCGGGGGCATCGCCCATCAGGCGTGCGACGGCTGCGCAAAAGGAGGGCCTGTCGCCCGGCGCAATGTCCCATCCGGTCCTCCCTGGGACGAAGCATTCCCTGACGCCCTGCGCCTGATAGGCGACCACGGGCAGGCCGCGGGACTGGGCCTCGATCAGGAAATTGGAGAGGGACTCGCTCCGCGAGGCATGCACCGCGATGTCGGCGGAGGCATAGAGCGGCGATGGGTCAGCCTGGTAGCCCAGGAATCTCACGCGGCCACCCAGGCCGCGCTCGAGGACGAGTTTCTCGCAGGCGGACCGGTCAGGGCCGACTCCTGCAAGCCAGAGTTGCCAGTCCGCGGTCGCCGGCAGATCCGCAAGGGTCGCAATCAACTCGCGCTGGTTCTTCTCGGGCCTGAACATCGCGACGCACAGCAGCACGGTCGCTCCCGGCGGTGCCCCAAGCCTGGCGCGAAGGGCCGGATCGGCCGGCGCATGCGCGTCCGGGGGTATGACGAGCGCATTGGGGATGACGGAGATCCTCTCACGGGGCACGCCGTACTGCTCCACCAGGCGCTGGCGTCCGGCGAGGCTGTTGGCCGCGACATGCCGCACGATGCCGAGCGAACGCCGGAACAGCCAGGGCAGCGGCTTCCCCGTCCGGAAGGTGGCGACCACCGGCACGGCCGGGAACTCCCGCTGCAGCGACCCTCCGTAGCAGTTGGCCATGCGCCCCATGCACAGGATGATGTCGGGATTCTCCCGCCGCACGGCCCGCGAGAGTCCCGGGGCGAACCAGTCCGCCCGGAGGTCAAACAGCTGGAGCGGCCGATGCTCGACTCCGGCGAGGCCGGCAGCCAGCGCGCCGCCGGGGCGGAACGTCATGAGCGTGCAGCCGTGGCCGGCGGCACGCGCGGCGCGGGCGAGCTGGATGGACTGGCGCTCGGTTCCGCCGCTCCGCAGGTGGTCCTGGAGGATCAGGATTTTCATTGCCCGCGACCGCGGCGGAGCCTATCCCCGGCCTTTCGCCATGCGGCTGATGCCATGAACTCAGGATTCTCCCAACTATTTGTGCGGTGGCTCGTGCTGGCCCTGGGCGTGATCTTTGCAGCCACGTTCGTCCCAGGGATCAGCTGCGACGGAGCCTCCGCCCTCATCGTGGTCACGCTCCTGCTGAGCTTGTTCAACACCGTGCTCAAGCCCCTGCTCGTCCTGTTCACGCTCCCGTTCATCCTCGTGACAATGGGTCTGGGCATGGTCGTGATCAATGCCTTCCTCTTCCTTCTCGTCGGGCGCCTGGTCCATGGGTTTCACGTGGATGGGTTCTGGTCGGCCCTTTTGGGATCCTTGGTCGTCAGCGCGACGAACATAGCAGCCGGTGTCTTCAGGGGACGCCGCCCGCCGACCCCGCCGAGGGCCGGAAGGCCCGGGGGATCGGGCGACGTGATTGATATCTGAACCGCGTCCTTCCGATTCGATGGTGCTGGGTGCAATTGACTGAAATCGGGTAGGGACGCCCGGCCCCGGGCGTCCGGGCCTGCGAATGAGCCTGAAGTATTCCCGGACGGGCGGGCCGCCCGTCCCTGCCTCGAAACGCCTGCATGAGTCAGCCTGTTCAAATGCACCCAGCACCCAGTACCGTTTCGATTTGACGGTAGCTTAAGGCCGGGCGACGGTGGGATCATGGTTGAGACCACGGAATATGATCTTGTCGTCATCGGCGGCGGACCGGCCGGCTATGCAGGTGCGATTCGAGCGGGCCAGCTCGGCAAGAAGGTGGCCTGCATTGAGGCGGAGAGGGCGGGCGGCACATGCCTGAATTGGGGATGCATCCCCACCAAGGCCCTCCTGAAATCGGCGGAGCTGTACCGGCTCTTCCAAAAGGCGGATTCGTTCGGCCTCAAGGTGGAGGGCATCGGTTTTGATTTTGCGAAGGTGATGGACCGCTCGCGCAGCGTTGCGGCGCAGATGGCCAAGGGGATCGAGTTTCTCTTCAAGAAAAACAAGGTCGATTACTTCGTGGGACGTGGCCAGGTGACGGTGCCCGGCATGGTCGAAATCACGGAGGGGACTGACAAGGGTAAGTACTTGAAAACAAAGAATATCCTGATTGCCACAGGATGCAGGGCCCGCCGGTTGCCCGAGATTCCCGTGGACGGACAGAGGGTGATGACCTCGAGGGAGGCGCTGGTCCCGCGGGAGGCGCCCCCGAAGTCCCTGGTCATTGTCGGGGCCGGCGCCATCGGCGTCGAGTTTGCCTACTTTTTCAACGCCTTTGGCACCAAGGTGACGCTTGTGGAGATGCTGCCCCAGATCCTGCCGGTCGAGGATGAAGACGTCGCGCGCCTGCTGCATCGCTCCTTCGAGAAGCAGGGTATCGCCATCCGCGTCGGGACGAAGGTGGAGAACATCCGGGTGGGCAAGGACTCCGTGAAAATGGCGCTCGTCAAGGACGGGGCCGGCGAGGAGGTGGAGGCGGAAACCCTTTTGGTCGCCGTCGGCGTGACTGCCAACCTTGATGGAGTCCTGTCGCCGCGCGTGAAGCTGGACCTGGATCGGGGCTATGTGAAGGTGGATGGCCGGTATGAGACGAGTGCGAAGGGGGTCTACGCCGCAGGCGACATTGTGGGTCCGCCCTGGCTCGCCCATGTGGCGACCTTCCGCGCAATCAACGCGGTGAACGGGATGTTCGGGCACGGCGAGCCGCGGCAGGTCGTCCACTTTCCCGGCTGCACCTACTGCCACCCCCAGGTGGCCAGCACGGGCCTGACGGAGAAGGCGGCGAGGGAGAAGGGCCTGGACATCAAGATCGGCAAGTTTCCGTTCACGGCGTCCGGGAAGGCCGTCGCATCCGCCGACACCGAGGGCTTCGTCAAGGTCATATGCGACGCGAAGACGGGCGAGATCTACGGGGCCCACATCATCGGCGCCGAGGCGACCGAGCTGATCGGGGAATACGTCCTGGCCACCGAGCTTGAGGCGACGATCGACGACATTCACGGCACGATCCACGCCCACCCGACGCTGGGCGAGGCGTTGATGGAGGCCGCCGCGGCCACCTCCGGCGAGGCAATCCACATCTAGTCAGACAACCAGGCCCGTTTCAAACCTGATAGGTCCTCGGAGGTCGACCGTGTGAGGCTTTGCGAACGAAAGGCGACCGGAGAGGACCTATCCGGTTTGAAACGGGCCTGCCCCTTCTTAACTTCTGCCATCGACAAGTTTTAGCGCGGCTTG
>Ga0302319_10000913_pt1 | contig 66526 bp, 49 predicted proteins | sample Bog_T0_2_FD_203319 | JGI IMG/M metagenome (GOLD analysis project Ga0302319, IMG submission 203319) | Peat permafrost microbial communities from Stordalen Mire near Abisko, Sweden - Bog_T0_2 | ecosystem: Environmental > Terrestrial > Soil > Wetlands > Peat | place: Sweden: Abisko, Stordalen Mire...
CGGACTCGGATGGGAAAAAACTTCGCGTCACGCCGATGAGCGCGGGATCCAGTTCGACCAGGTCTATCCGCTCGATGGTGGGATGTTTGAGCGCCTGCATGACACTGCCGCTTGCACCACCGCCGACGAGCAAAACAGTTTGCGGCGCCGGGTGCTCTAGCAGCGCGTAGTGAACGGATTCTTCAGCGGCGCTATCGTCCGGCGAACTGGCCAGGATAAGACCATTTTGGTAGAGGCTGCGAATGTTGCCAATCTCGGTCACGGTGAGATTGCCATAGATCGAATCGCGCGATGCGAGCACGTTGAAGCCGCGCCATTCCAGCGTTTGCGCGGAGTGTTCCAGCCAGGGCGCAACGCGGACGAAAAGAAATGTTGTGAGCAGCGCCATCATGAGAGCGGCGAAGCAAAGCTGTTTGCGGCTAAAGCGAAACAAGAGAAGGCCGGAGATGGTTATGTTGAGTAGCAGCACGAGCGCGGCAATCTGAAAGGGCGAGAGAAAGCGCAGCAGCACAAGGCTTGCAACGATTCCACCCACTGCGGAGCCAGCCGCTTCCAACAGGTAAGCAGCGCTGGTCGAGCTGCGCGCGTCAACGGCGAATGCACTGCTGTACATACGCGCCGCAGCCACAAACAACGCGCCCGCAGCCACACAGAAGAGACTCAGACAGGCCAGCGACGCAAGCAGCGCCGGGAGCGGGCCAACCAGCTCGCCGGGCACCGTTTGCAAGATGCTTTTGCTGGCGCGCAACGCCCAAGCAGTGAGCGGCAAGCTGAGGCCGAGCAGCATTTCGAGCGCGGCCGTCGCGCGTCGCGCGGAGCATGAGCGCAGCGCCAGAGGTCCGCAAATGAAGCTGCCCGCGGCCGTCCAGAAGAGCCATGTGGCCAGCAAAATTCCCAGCGAGATTTCGTTGCCGCCGAAGACGACCATCAGTTCGCGCATCAGTATGATTTGGCCGATGACGGCGCTGAATCCTATCAAAATGAGGGCCGCCACGACGGCTGGCGCCTTGCGGTACGCGACGAAATGGGGGTTCGTTCTCATTTGAGCGAGATTAGAATTCAGTTGTCTGGAGAAAGCAAGGGTAATACTTTTTCTGCAAAGAGAAAATGGGATGAGTGCGGTGGCCTCTCATCGAACGAATATCGCTGAAATTGAATAAATATCGCACACTCCTTGCGCGGCAACGCATGGAATAGCGGAATATGCAATCTTTTCCCGCCAACTTTGCTGTACTGTTTTTCAGGAAGAGTGTGCTCGGACGGATTAACTCCGAAAGCGCTCGGAACGATTTCACGCATCCCCAGAGGGAAGAACTCCTTCTGAGAGTGGCGCATAGGCGGGGTGATGCGCATCACAGCCCGGTCTTTGTGCGAGGCAGAAGATTGTTTGGGCAATTGTAGCGCGAACGCGAGCACGGAGGCATCCGAGGATGAACTGGCAGCAAGAGTATCGGAACAAGTGCATGGATGCAGCGCAGGCGCTCGAAGCGGTGCGCTCTGGCGACCGGGTCTGGATTCAATCTGGTTGCGGCACGCCATCGGTGCTGCTGGATGCGCTGGTGGGGCGCGCCTGCTCGCTGCGCAATGTCGAAATTGTTCACATGAAGACGCTGGGCGAGGCGGTGTATACCAGGCCGGAGTACGAGGGGATTTTCCGGCATCGCGGATTGTTTCTGGGAGAGAATGTGCGCGAAGCGGTGGTTGCGGGACGCGCCGACTACACGCCCATTTTTCTCAGCGAAGTGGAAGGCTTGTTTACCAGCGGCGCACTGCCGCTGGATGTGACGTTGATCCAGGTGTCGCCGCCGGATGAACATGGATTCGTGACCCTGGGTACGACGGTGGATTGCACGTTGAATGCAGCCCGCGCCTCGAAGACGGTGATTGCCGAAGTGAATGAGCGGATGCCGCGTACGCATGGAGACACGTCCTTTCATGTGAGCCACCTCTCCGCGGTGGTGGAGACATCAAGGCCGTTGCTGGAGGCGCATGCGGAGCCGTTTACCGCGATGCATCGGCGCGTGGCGGAGAATGTGGCCACGCTGATACCCGATGGCGCAACGCTGCAAACCGGGATCGGCGGCATTCCGGATGCTGTGCTGGCCTGTTTGGGAGACAAGCGCGATTTGGGAATTCATACCGAGATGTGCTCCGATGGCGTGATTGATCTGATGGAGTCGGGCGTGCTGAATGGCGAGCGCAAGTCGCTGCACCGCGGCAAGGCGGTGCTTTCTTTTGTGCTGGGATCGCAGCGTCTCTTCGATTTTATCCAGGAGAATCACAGCTTCGAGTTCCAGCCGATTTGCTACACTAATAATCCGTTCGTTGTGGCGCAGAATGACAGGATGGTGGCCATCAACTCGGCTCTGCAAGTGGACCTGACAGGGCAAGTGTGCGCGGATTCATTGGGAACCAGGCCTTACAGCGGGTTTGGCGGGCAAGTTGATTTCATTCGGGGAGCCGCGCGCTCGAAGGGCGGAGTGCCGATTATCGCGCTGCCCTCGACGGCGCGGAGTGGCACTGTGTCGCGGATTGCGACGGTGCTGGAGCCGGGCGCGGGCGTGGTTACCTCGCGCGCGGATGTGCATTATGTAGTGACCGAGCACGGCATCGCATCGCTGCATGGCAAGACGCTGCGTGAACGCGCGGAGGCGCTGATCGCCATTGCCGATCCTCGCTTCAGGGGAGAGCTGGAAGACTTCGCGGTGCGCTCGCATTACATGGAACACAAGGCGTTGGCGGCCACCGAGGCTTGAGCAGCCCGCGGCTTGCCGGAGAGGAGTGAAGATGACCAATGTTGACAAGCGCGATCGCGGCCTACTGCGCGTGGATGTGGAGGAGTGCAAGGGCTGCGGGCTGTGCGTGGATGCCTGTCCTCCCAAGGTAATCGGCATGAGTGAGCGATTGAATCACTATGGCTATCACACGGCGATCTATGCGGGCGCGGGCTGCACCGGCTGCGGCATCTGCTTTATGGTTTGCCCCGAGCCGGGAGCGATTACAGTATTGAGACTCGTGAAGAAAGAGACCAGCGCCGAAATGGCGGGAGCGAGCGAATGCGCAAGCAACTGATGAAGGGCAACGAAGCGATTGTGAAGAGCGCGATCCTGGCGGGATGCCGCGCCTTCTATGGCTATCCAATTACGCCGGCCAGCGAGATAGCCGAGGTCGCGGCGGAGTTTGTGCCGCTCACCGGCGGCGTGTTTCTGCAGGCGGAGAGCGAAGTGGCGGCGGTGAATATGCTCTATGGCGCGGCGTCGGCGGGGGTGCGGGCGATGACGGCGTCGAGCGGGCCGGGGATCAGCCTGATGCAGGAAGGCATCAGCTACATGGCCGGCGCGGAGCTGGCTTGCGTGATTGCCGACATCACGCGCAGCGGACCGGGTCTGGGTAACATCGCGGCCGAGCAGGGCGACTATCACCAGGTAGTGAAGGGCGGCGGCCACGGCAACTATAGAACGATTGTGCTGGCGCCGCACTCGGTGCAGGAGATGGCGGATCTGACTGCGCTGGCCTTCGATCTGGCCGACCGCTATCGCAATCCGGTGGTGTTGATGGCCGACGGATTCATCGGCCAGATGATGGAGCCGGTCGAGTTTCCACAGACGGCGATTGCGCCGCGCCAGCCCGATTTTGCGGTCGCGGGAACGGCGGCCACGCGCGGCAATCTGATTACCTCGCTGCATCTGGATATCGATGAGATGGAGGCGCATCTGGGGCATCTCGAAGCCAAGTATCGCCGTGCCGAGGCGGAGGAGACCCGCGCGGAGGAATGGCGCACCGAGGACGCGGAGATTGTGCTGATGGGCTACGGAATCATCGGCCGGATTTTGAAGGCCGTGGCGGCTGAGGCGCGCGCCGGCGGAATGAAGGTTGGCGTGCTGCGCCCGATTACGCTCTTTCCCTTTCCCAAGCCGCACATTAAGCGGCTGGCCGCGAGCGCCCAAGTCTTTGTAGTGGTGGAGATGAGCAACGGGAAGATGCTGGAAGATGTTTTGCTGGCGCTCAACGGCGAGCGGCCGGTGGAGTTTTTCAGCCGCGTGGGCGGCAATGTTCCGTCGCACGATGAGGTGCTCGGCGTTGTGCGCGAGACCGCGCGGCGTTACGGGCTGGCGATGAAGAGCGATGATGAGCGGAGGGCAAATGTCTAGCGAGCTGATCTCTGATTATGCGGTGTCGCACGGCAAGGCGAAGTCGTTTTACTCGTCCTATGAGCGCAAGGAAGAGTTGCAGCATCAGACGCACTTTTGCCCCGGCTGCGGACACGGGCAGATTCACAAGATGCTGGCGCGCGCCATCGATGAGCTGGGCATCCAGGATCGAACCATTATGGTTGGCCCGGTGGGCTGCGGCGTATTCACCTACAACTATTTTGATGTGGGAAATATCTCGGCCGCGCATGGCCGCGCGCCGGCGGTAGCCACGGCGGTGAAGCGCAGCCATCCGCAGAGCATCGTGATCGATTATCAAGGCGACGGCGATCTGGCGGCGATTGGTTCGGCGGAGATTCTGCACGCCGCCAATCGCGGCGAAGCCATCACGGTGATCTTCGTCAACAATGCGATCTACAGCATGACCGGCGGACAAACCGCGCCGACGACGCTGCTGGGACAGAAGAGCGCGACCTCGCCGCTGGGACGCAAGGCAGCGGGCGAAGGCTATCCGCTGCACGTGAGCGAGCTGCTGGCGACGCTGGAGGCTCCGGTCTACATTGAGCGGGTGGGCCTGGGCGACACCAAGCAGATTGTGCAGGCGGGGCGCGCCATCAAGCGGGCTTTGGAGAATCAGGCGCGCGGGCTGGGCTTCTCGTTCATCGAGGTGCTTTCGCCATGCCCCACGCTCTTCAAGATGACGCCGGTAGAGGCGCAGCACTGGGTGCGCGAGGTGATGGAAAAGACCTTTCCGCTGGGCGTCTTTTGCGACCGCACCAAGGAGGCACAGCCGCGGCAGTTGCCCGAGGCCGCGCCCGCGCTTGATTTGATTCCGCAAATTCTTGGCGTGGCCAACGCGTGCCTGCCAGAAGGCAATCCGGTGGCGCTGGACAAGAGCGCGGAGCTGGATCTGCGGGTGCGCGTGGCGGGCTTTGGCGGGCAGGGCGTTTTGCTGCTGGGCGAGGTGTTGGCCGAGGCGGGTCTGGACGCGGGACTGGAGGTTTCATGGCTGCCCTCCTATGGGCCGGAGATGCGTTCAGGCACCTCCAACTGCCATGTGCGTTTGTCGCGGCACATCATCGATTCGCCGCTGGTGACAAGCCCCAACGTGCTGGTGGCGATGAATGAACCATCGCTCAGGAAATTTGTCGAGAGCGTGCCGGCGGGAGGATGGATTCTCTACAACGGCGAGGAGTATCCGGCCGATTGCGCGCGGCCCGGCGTACAAGTGCTGGCTCGGCCATTCACGCAGATCGCCGATGAGCTGGGCAATGCGCGCGCGGGCAATATGGTGATGCTGGGCGCGCTGTTGGAGATTACCGCTGTTTTGCAAGAGGTGAATATCGACGCGGCTTTCTTGCGGCTGGTGAAAAATCCTCGCTGGACGGAGTTGAACAAGCGCGCGCTCAAGCGTGGGCGGGAGCTGGCGAGAGAGAGTGTGAAAGTGAATTGATTCTTTCTACTCTCCTGAGTCATCCATTCGCTTAACAATCACGCTGTCATCCTGAGCGTGATTTGCCGCGTTTTTTGCGGAAACGGAGTCGAAGGACCTGCGTTTTTACGTTTTGATTCTTCAACGAACTTCTAATTCAGAACTCAGTCGCGGCTGGCAGGTTGGAGTATTCTTGCGGCGTTGGCACACAATTCGCTTGTCGCTGGCGGCCCTCGCGGCTCTGGCAATCGTGCAGCCATCGGCGCGCGCAGCCGAGCGCATTACCCTGCGCAATGGCTTCGAGATGCGCTGCGACCACCACGCCGAGGTTGATGGACGCACTCGGCTCTACCTGAGCGCCGGCGAGGACAGCTACATCGAGCGCCTTGCTGAAGATATTGTCAGCATAGAGACGATTTCCGATCCGCAACCGCCTAAAGCCGCAGAGCTTCCAGCCTCTGCCAAACCGGCTGCAACCAATTCAAATGCCGGACCGAATGCGATGCGGGAGGCAAAGCTCTCTGAGGCGGATCTGCGCGAGATGCTCAACAAGGCCGGCCATGAGCACAACCTTGACGTGGACCTGCTGGCCAGCCTGGTGAAGGCCGAGAGCGGCGGCGATGCGCGCGCTAGGAGCCGCGCCGGCGCTGAAGGGCTGATGCAACTGATGCCCGCGACGGCCAGGAATATGGGCATTGCCGACAGCTACAAGCCGGAGGAGAATGTGCGCGGAGGTTCGGCCTATCTGGACGCAATGCTGGCGCGCTACCACGAGAATCTGGCGCTGGCGCTGGCCGCCTACAACGCCGGCCCAGAGGCGGTAGACAAGTACCACGGCCTTCCGCCCTACCACGAGACGCGCGCCTACGTGGCGCGGGTGATTCACGAGTTCAATCGCCGTGTGCTGGCGCGCGAGGCCCAGGCAAAGCAGGCAGCCCAGAAACCCTGAGCCTACCGATCGAGGGTGCCTTCAATCCAGGGCCTGCGCTCGGCGCCGGTCTCGGAGTGCGAAAGTGCTTGTACTGCGCTCCTGTTTTTGCGCAACTGCCGCCTTGCGGCCATTGTTTGCATCTCCCAACAAGCTCTCCCGGCAGCTTCGAGCGGGCATACTTCCTTGTTCACGACTCTCTTATCGTCTTGATTGAATTTTTCATCATGAGAATCGCCTAACCGAAGTAATCGGAGGCGCTGAGATTTGAACAATGCTCATCCCTGAGGGGTACTCAGAACCAAAGCATATCGATTTTGCCGAGTGCCCCAGGTCCCGCTTTTGGGACCTGGGAACCATAAGCGAACTTACACCTGCGGATCAGCCAATTACAACTGAATTTTCACCGGCCAGCTCTTCCATATTTCGGCGCAGTAGTCGCGGATGGAGCGGTCGGAAGAGAACTTGCCGATGCGGGCGACATTCAGAATCGACATGCGCGTCCAGGCTTCCGTGTCTTTGTAGGCCGCGCTCACCCGCTGCTGGCAATCGATGTACGGCTGATAGTCGGCCAACAGCATATACTCGTCCCGGTCGAGCAGGGAGTTGACCAGCGGCTCGAAGAGGGTGCGGTCGCCGCGCGAAAACTCACCATTGGAGAGCGAGACCAGCACCTCGTGGAGCATGGGGTTGGACTCGAAGATGGCGCGCGGATTGTAACCCTCCTGGCGGCGCTTCTCCACTTCGGGGGTGGTCAACCCAAAGAGGAAGAAGTTCTCCTCGCCCACCTCCTCGCGGATTTCGATATTAGCTCCGTCCAATGTGCCGATGGTCACAGCGCCGTTCATGGCGAACTTCATGTTGCCGGTGCCGGAGGCCTCTTTGCCGGCCAGCGAAATCTGCTCGCTCAGGTCGGCGGCGGGATAGACCCTCTGGCCCAGCTTCACGCTGTAGTCGGGCAGAAAGACGACCTTGAGCCGGCCCCGCACCAGCGGGTCGGAGTTGACCGCTTCGCCCACCGAGTGAATCAGCTTGATGATCAGCTTGGCCATGTGGTAGCCGGGCGCGGCCTTACCGCCGAAGATGAAGGTGCGCGGCGTCACCTCCACATCCGGATTGCTCTGGATGAGCTTGTAAAGGGTGAGTATGTGCAGCACCTGCAAGTGCTGGCGCTTGTACTCATGCAGCCGCTTGACCAGCACGTCGAAGATCGAATCCGGATCGGTCTCAATTCCCAATTGCTGCTGAATATAGGACGCGAGCTGTAGCTTGTTGTGGCGCTTGATCTCCCTCCACTGTCGGCTGAACTCGGCATCATTCACCAGCGGCTCCAGCTTGCGCAGCTTCTCCAGATCGCGAATCCAGCCGGAGCCGAGACGCGCCGTCAGCAGTTGCGCCAGCTTGGGATTGCTCAGCACCATCCAGCGCCGCGGTGTCACCCCGTTGGTCTTGTTGGAAAACTTCTGCGGCGTAAGCGCGTAAAAGTCGCTCAGAACATTGCTCTTCAGCAGCTCGGTATGCAGCGCGGCCACGCCGTTGATGGCGTGCGAGCCGAGCGCCGCCAGGTGCGCCATGCGCACAAACTTTTCGCCCTCTTCATTGATGAGCGAAAGCCGCCGCACACGCCCCTCATCGCCGGGAAACTTGCTTCGCACATTCTCCAGATGGCGGCGGTTGAGGTCGTCGATGATCTCCAGGTGGCGGGGCAGAAGTGAGCCGAAAAGCCCGCGCGGCCACTGCTCCAGCGCCTCGGGCAGCAGCGTGTGGTTGGTATAGGAGAGCGTGTGCTGAGTGACGTGCCAGGCCGCATCCCACTCCATATCGTGCTCGTCCATCAAGAGGCGCATCAGCTCCGCCACCGAGATCGCCGGATGGGTGTCGTTCATCTGGATGGCGAAGTTTCTGTGCAGCTCGGCCAGCGGGCGTTTCTGCGTGGACTGAATCTTGAGAATGTGCTGCAGGCTGCACGAGACAAAGAAGAACTGCTGCGCCAGGCGCAACTGCTTGCCCTGAATGCCCTCGTCGTTGGGATAAAGAATTTTGGAGATGTTTTCGCTGGAGACCTTGTCGGCCACCGCACCGAAGAAGTCTCCATGATTAAAGATTTCAAAGTCGAAGCTCTCGACCGCCTGCGCCGCCCACAGCCGCATGGTGTTGGCGGTGTTGGTGCGATAGCCCAGAATCGGCGTGTCGTGGGGCACGCCGCGCACCAGCTTCTGAGGAATCCACTCCACGCGCACCCGGCCCTTGGCGTCGTTATGCCGTTCGGTGCGCCCGCCCATCTTCACTTCAAAGGCGTCTTCCGGCCGCTCCAGCGCCCAGGGATTGCCCAGCCGCAGCCACTTGTCGGTCGACTCCACCTGCCAGCCGTCGCGAATCTGCTGGTCAAAGATGCCGTATTCGTAGCGGATGCCGTAGCCGATGGCGGGAATGTCGAGTGTGGCCAGCGAGTCCATAAAGCAGGCGGCCAGACGGCCCAGGCCGCCGTTACCCAGCCCCGGCTCCTCTTCTTGCTCAATCAGCGTATCCAGATCGATGCCCAACTGCCGCATCGCCTGCTCGGTCTCATCGTAAATGCCCAGGTTGATGAGGTTGTTGGCCAGGTGAGGCCCGGTCAAAAACTCCGCCGAGAGGTAGCAGACCACGCGCACATCCTGCGCCTGATAGTTCTTCACCGTCGAAATCCACCGCTCCACCAGCCGGTCGCGCACGGTGTGCGCCAGCGCCATATAAAGATCGTTCACCGTCGCCCGCTCGACGCTCCGGCCCTGCACAAAGAAGAGGTTGTCCAGAAAGGATTGCGCCAGATCCTCGACGCGAAAGCCGGTTCTCTGGTTTTTGCGCGATCCTACTTGCTGAAGCGTTGCGGTTGATATCTCGGCCATCGTATCCTCGCGTCCCCGGAGGTATCTCCCTGTTGCGGATAGATTCCTCAAATTGAGAGCAGTACAACTCAACATAAGTCAGGACGCGGTGGCAGGCGATGAAAAAATGAGCAAAAATGCAGAGGAATAGCGTTCATGGCCCATTTTGAGAACAGAATCTCGTTTTGGTGAGGGCGATTTCGCACCCGGCTGGTGCAAATCCTTCTTCTGCCTAAGATGGAGAGTCGATGGCCTCACGGAGCGCAGCGGCTACCGCCTGCTGCTGACCGTGCGTAATGCGGTTGAAGAAGGGCAGGGCCAGGGTGCGCCGCGCCGTGGCTTCGGTGACGGGCAACCCGGCCGCGCGCGCGTTCGCATGGCCGCGCCAGGCCGGTTGCAGGTGGATGGGAGCAAAGTAGCGTCCGGTTTGGATGCCCCGGCGGGCGAGCGCAGCTTGCACCCGCTCGCGCTCAACGCGTTCCGGCAGGCGGACGACATACACAAAGCAACTGACGACGCGGTCCGGCAGCGCCAGCGGCGGCAACGCCAGTCCGGGAATGTTGCGCAGCAGCGTGTCGTAGCGCTCGGCGGCAGCACGGCGCAGGGCGAGCATCTCGCCGATGCGGCTTAACTGCACACGGCCCAGCGCGCACGCCAGTTCCGAGAGGCGATAGTTGTAACCCGGCTCGGCGTGGTCGAGCCAATCGGCATCGGGCCGCCGTCCTTGATTGCGCAGGATGCTCAGGCGCGCGGCGTGGCTCGCGTCACGCGTCAGCACGGCGCCGCCTTCGCCCGTGGTGATCTGCTTGTTGGGATAAAAGCCGAGCACGGCCAGATCGCCGAAGCTGCCCGCGCGCCGCCCTTGAAACTCTGCGCCGATGGCCTCGCAGGCGTCTTCGATCACCGCCAGATTGTGGCGTCGGGCGATGGCCGTCAGCGTGTCCATCTCCGCCGGAAGGCCGAAGGTGTGAACGACGAGAAGGGCGCGGGTGCGCTGCGTAACGGCTCGCTCGACGGCCTCTGGATCGAGGTTCAGCGTGATTGGATCGATCTCCGCAAAGACAGGCGTCGCACCCACCTGGAGCACGGCATTGGCGACGGCGACAAAGGCAAAGGAAGGCACGATCACCTCGTCGCCCGCGCCGATGCCCAGCGTGACGAGAGCCAGATGCAGGCCGGCTGTTCCTGAGCTGACGCAAACCGCGTGAGGCACTCCGTGATAAGCGGCGAGCGCGGCTTCAAAGCCGGCGAGTTCCGCTCCCAGGCTCAACTGCGGCGTACGCAGCACGGCGGTGACGGCGTCGATCTCGGCTTGCGTGATGTCGGGCGCGGAAAGTGGCACTTGCGGTGCGGCAGCCGCCTTCGGCCTGTCCGCATCAGGAAAAACGCCTGCCGCAAAGTTCTGAGTGAGATTCGATTCAGCGCTCATGGCTGCTCCGGTGCGGCGTCAACCAGCGGAGCGGGCTGCTTGACGAGCAGACCTTCCAACTGCACTGTAGTCAGAACATGCGCGATGGTTTTGGCGGCCGTTCCATCGCCGTAAGGGTTCGCCATGCCAAGCAGGGTTTTTCGGAATTCTGGATTGAGGGCTTGATTGATTGCGCTGAGGATTGCCGCTGTTTCGGCTGGCGTGTCGATCACGTTGCGGGCGCGCTCGCGGCCCTGCTGGCGCATCCCCACATTCACCGCGGGCAGTGCGAAGGAGGCCGCTTCCATAATTCCGCTGGAAGAGTTGCCGACGATTGCGTCTGCATTTCTTAACAGGCTCCAGTAAGTCACTGCATCGAGGTTGACAAACAGATGCGTCTGCGCTCGCGTACTCGCCAAAACCTTCGTGCGTTCAATCAGCGCGAGGCTCCCGGCGTCGGAGTTGGGATAAACAAAGATAAGCTGGCCGGGTGCCTGCGCGAGTGCGGCGAAGAAGGCCTCTGCCTCGGCGTTGGTATCGCGCAGAATCGTCACCGGGTGCCATGCGACAACCAGCGTGGGCGGCGAAAGCGCGAGGCCCAGTTTGGCTTCGAGAGCGGCGCGATTCAATAGAGTAGAGCGGCTGATGTGATCGAGCGAAGGCGCGCCGGCATGATGAATGCGCCAGGCTTCCTCGCCCATCGCAATCACGCGGCGGCGCGCAGCGGGCGTGGATGTGAAATGAATCGCTGCCATCTTGGTGAGCGCATTGCGCACCTGGTCGTCGATGGCGCCCTGCGAGACTTCGCCGCCCTCGATGTGCGCGATGGGAATGCGCAGCGCAAGGGCAACCGAGGCGGGCGCGAGCATTTCGTAGCGGTCGGCGATGAGCAGCAGCAAATCAGGCCGCCAACTGGTGAGCGCGTCGGCCAGGCCGAGAATGGCGATGCCGATGGTCTTGGCCATGCCCGTGTCGGTGTCGGAGCTGAGCAGGCACTCGATGCGTGCGAGAATCGGAAATCCATCGCGCTCGATCTCCTTGATCGTCGCGCCGAACTCCGGCGAGAGATGCGCGCCCAGCGTGAAGACTCCAAGCTCCACATCCGGGTGCGCGGCAAGTTCGCGCAATGGCCAGTAGAGATGGCTGTAGTCGGCGCGCGAGGTTGTGACCACGCCGATGCGACGCTTTTTCATTTCCTTCATATGCAGACCTTCGATTCGCTCTGCTGCGCTAGCGTGAGCACGGCCTTGCTGGGCGTGTAATCGGGAACCAGCGCGCGCAACTGAAGAATTGCATCGCCCAGGTCGCGAGCGTCGAGTGCGGCGCGCAGCGCGCTCAACCCTGATTTCAGTTGCGACTTCGGCAGCAAGTTTGTTTCGACGGCGACCAGACTCTCACATTCCGCCGCGTGGATTCTCTCTGCTGTAGACCACAACTCTTCAATAATTTTGTCTCCAGGACGAACTCCAGTGTAGACAATAGGAATCTCGCTGCCTGGCGCAAGCTCGCTGGCCATGAATCGGGCCAGATCGCAGATGGGGTGCGCGTCTGGCAGCACAGGCGCAAGCAGGACGGAGGTCGCAGGCAGCGACGCGGCAGTTAGCAGCAGATCAACGGCTTCATCGCGCGTGACGAAGTAGCGCCGCGCCTCTGGATCGGTGATGGTGATTGGGCCGCCATGCACGATCTGGCGCGCAAAGATCTCCGCCACACTATCGCGCGATGCCAGCACATTCGCCAGGCGCAAGACTGTTCCGCCTGCGGCGCGCACGATCTGTTCCCCAACTCTTTTGGTTGCGCCCATTACCGAGGCCGGACGAACGGCCTTGTCCGTGGAAAGCAGTACCACCCGCGCGCCATGCGCCGTGGCCGCATGGGTCAGGATTTCGGTGGCGAAGATATTGTTAACGATGCCCGCCAGCGGCTGCTCTTCCATCAGCGGAACGTGCTTGAAGGCAGCGGCATGGAAGACGATGCGCGGCATGTGCGTTGCAAAGATTTCATCGAGCAGCGCAGCATCCGCCGCGCTTCCGAGAATTGGTGTCATGGAGCAAACCGAGCCGGCTGCTGCCCAATCGCGCTCCAGCGAGTACAGATTGCTCTCCGAAGCCTCCAGCAAAACCAGCCGCGGCGGCAGCAGCACCCCCAGGCGCAGAGCCAGCGCCGAGCCGATGGAGCCGCCCGCGCCGGTAATCAGAATCGGCTCTTGCGCCAGCGCGCGCAACGCCTCGTCATGCGGCGGCAGCAGCGGCGCGCGCGCCAGAAACCTGCGCCAGTCGAGATTCGCATACGACAAATGCACATCCGCAGTATAACTGGCTGGCGTCCTCGATGTGCCTACATTTAAGATTCCAACTTTGTGCCGATGCATCGCGCTTGGTCCTTCGCATACACTGGTATGTTCCGCGGATTTGTACCGGACGGTCACTTGCCGCGTTGAGGATGGAAACTATGAGAATCACTGGTGCGTTGTCCCTTGCATTGTTTTTTGCGGTTGCGACGGCGGAGGCTGCGCCCGCCCGTTTTGACGCCGAGGCGGTGAAGACCAACAATCGCGGCGTGGCCGAGATGAGCCAGCAGCTTACCGAGCGCGCCGCGGCAAGCTTTGCCGAGGCGATGAAGCAGGACCCCAAATTGGCGCAGGCGGCCATCAACGAGGGCATTGCGCTGATGGCGCAGCAAAAGCTGGATGAGGCCAAGAAGGCGCTCGCCGCGGCCCTGGCGCTCGACCCAGCCAATGCGCAGGCGTGGTACAACCTGGGCCTGGAGCAACACGCGAACAACGAGACGGAGGCCGCGCTCACCAGCTTTCAAAACGTGGTGAAGATCGACGCAAGAGACGCTGACTCCTATTACTTCGAGGGCGTCTGCTACCAGGAGTTGAAGCAGTACGACCAGGCGATCGCGATCTTGCGCAAGGCGCTCACGATCAATCCGCTGCACGCCTCGTCGGAGTTTGCCCTGGCGCGCGCGCTGCAACGCACCGGCAATGCGGCAGACTCGCGGGAGCACTTCAAGACATTCAAACATCTGACGGAGTCCAAGGTCTCCGCGGCGATTGGATTGGTCTATGGCGAGCAGGGGCATTACTCCACAGTTTTGCCGATTATCGAGCCGGAGACGGCGCGGCGCGCGATGATTCCGGTGAAGCTGGTGGCGAGGCCGCTCATCTCCCAGGTCCGAAAATCCGGACCTGGGGCGCCCAGTATCGATAAAAAGAGTGTGAAGTGGACCACCACCGGCGGCGCTTGCAGCATGGACGTGACCGGCTCAGGCGAGATGGATCTGATCCTGATGCAATCTGGCGCGCAGGCCATTCGCGTGTTGCACAACAAGGGTAATGGCAGTTATGAAGAGTTCGATGCTGCTGCGGCTGGACTGAAGGCATCGGGGCGCGCGGTGGCTTGCGCCGTGGGCGACTACGACGGCGATGGATTGAACGATCTGGCAGTCGCAATGGACGAAACGGTGCTGCTCTTCCGCAATCTGGGCAAGGGCAAGTTTGAAGACGTAACCGCGGCGTCAGGCCTTCAGCCGCGCAATCATCCCACGGGAATTACCTTCGTGGACTACGACCACGACGGCGATCTCGATCTGATTTTGACTGGCTCTCCACTCAAGGCTGGCGATGAGCCGAACGTGCTGTGGCGCAACAACGGCGACAAGACCTTCACTGAATGGACCGAGCCAACCGGGTTGGGCGGCAGCGGTAAAACGGAGTCCGTTATTCTCACCGATTTCAACAATGATCACGCTGTGGACATTGCGGTGACAGGCGACGGGGTTGCGCCGTTGCTGTATGTGAATCCGCGCGAAGGAAAATATCCGACGCAGCCGTTGTATGAGGACAAGAAACTGCAGCCCACTGTAGGCATTGCCGTCTTCGATTACAACAAGGACGGCTGGATGGACATTGCCGTCACTCACGCCGGCGCGCCGGGGCTGACGCTGTGGCGGAACATTGCGGGGCCGGAAAATGTTGGTCGCCAGTTTGAGCCGGTCGAATTGCCGTTGCATGGCGCGCTGCGCGGGTGGGGCCTCACGCCCATTGACATCGATAACGACGGATGGATTGATCTGGCTGCGATAGTCGAGACCACAGCTGGTCCGCAAGTGCGCGTCTTCCGCAATCTTGGCGATGGCAGCTTTGAAGATGTGAGCCGCGCGCTGGGCCTTGACATTGTGAAGTTGATTGCGCCGCGCGGGCTGATTGCGATGGAAGACAACGGCGTGGCGGATTTGATTGTGACGCAGTTGAACGCGCCGCCGGTGCTGTTGCGCAATGTGGGCGGCAACAAGAATCATTCGGTGCGTCTCGATCTGACCGGCTACGCCGACAACAAAACTGCGCTGGGCGTCCAGGTGGAAGTCTTTGCGAGCGGCCATTGGCAGAAGTGGGAACTGGCGGGCGCATCGGGCTACCAAACGCAAAATTCGCCGCGGATTCTCGTTGGCCTGGGCGATGCGGAGGGCATCGACCTGCTGCGCATACTCTGGCCCACCGGCGTCTTGCAGGACGAGATTGATCTGCCGCATCAGAAAGTGATTGCGATGAAAGAGGCGGATCGTCGCGGCAGTTCGTGCCCGGTGTTGTTTGCGTGGGACGGGCACAAGTACAAACTTGTCACGGATGTGATCGGCGCGGCGGTGGTGGGCCATTGGTTCACGCCCACGCGGCGCAACACGCCCAACCCAGGCGAGTGGATCAAGGTGGATGGCGCGCGGCTTGCGCCGGTCAATGGCAAGATGAGTTTGCGTTTCATGGAGCCGATGGAGGAGGTCAACTACATCGACCAGTTGCGGCTGGTTGCGGTCGATCATCCAGAGAATGTTGAGGTAAATCCCGATGAGCGTTTTCTTGACGATCCGCCGTTTGCATCAGGGCGCGTTGTCGCTTCGTCGGGCGCGCGCTTGCCCGTGGGCGCGTGGGATGGCGAGGGACGCGATGTGCTCAATCAACTCAGCCGCCGCGATCACATCTTTGCCTGCGGCTTCACGCCAGCGCCCTATGATGGCTTTGCGAATCTGCACACGTTGACTTTGGATTTGGGCGAAGTAAAGCAGAGTGATCCGCTGCGTTTGTTGATGACAGGCTATGTCAACTACTTCAGCGCGACCTCGCTCTATGCCGCTTGGCAGGCGGATGTAAAGCCCATCTCGCCGTATGCTGAAGCGCAGTTGCCTGACGGCTCGTGGAAGCGCATCGCGGAGGATGTAGGGTTTCCTGCCGGACTGGAGCGCACAATTATTGTGGACCTCAGCGGCAAATTGCCCGCGGGCGCGCATCGCATTCGACTCGTCACCAATCTCGAAATCTATTGGGACCAGGTGCTGATCGATCAAAGCATTAATGCGGAAGCAAAAACATCTGAGCTGCCGCTCGCCGCTGCCACGCTGCATTTTCGCGGCTACCCTAAGCAGATTGAAGGCGCCAGCCCCGGCGATCTCGACTACGACTATGACCGCGTGAGTTTGACGGGGCCGTTTCAGCATCAGCGCGGCAGCTACACTCGCATGGGCGACGTAACGTCGCTGGTGAAGAGCATCGACGACCGCTATGTCATCTTCGGCAGCGGCGAAGAGATTGCCGCCGAGTTCGACGCAACGCAACTGCCTGCGCTCCCTGACCACTGGAAGCGCGACTACTTCTTCTACGCCAACGGATACGTAAAAGACATGGATTGGTGGGATGCGTCGCCGTTCACCGTGGCGCAACTGCCCTTCCACGCAATGAGCGCCTATCCTTATCCAGACTCTGAGGAATTTTCGCAGGACGCGCAGTCCTTCGATTATCAAATGAATTGGAATGATCGCTTCGACACGGGCGAGCCGGTGCGCGCATATCGATTCGACTACCGCAACCGGCACACGACGCCGGCCGAAGATACGAGGCCATGAGACCGATGGACGAATCGAAAATTCAAGAACTGGCTGAAAGTCCGCGGGAGATCGGCGCCGTTAGCGGAAGGAGTCATCTGCGGCTGATTCTCAACGTCGTGTGCATTCTGGTTATTCTTTGGTTGGCGCACGGTTGGCTGCTGCGGGAAGTTCACTGGCTGGATGGTGATTTCCAAAAAGAGATTGCGCGGAGATTGGGCATCTCGTCTGGAGCGATCGGTTTTCTTTACTTTCTTGTGCACACGGTCTGGCCTATCTTCCATACCAATAAGAAGAAAAAGCAGAAGCACTCTGAAGAAGAAGAAAAGATACAATTCAATCCACGCTATAACCCCATCGAGGAACGGGATTCAGAGAGCTGGAGCCATGAGCAGCATAACGATTGAGCCAGCGGTGCGGCAGCTTGAGCTTTTACGCTCGCGTGAGATTTCAGTCGCGGAGTTGGCCGAGGCGCACATCAAACAAATCGCCCGGCTGAATCCGCAGTTGAATGTATTCGCCGACTTCGACGCCGAGCGTGTGCGCGCTCAAGCGCGTAGGCTGGATGAGCAATCTGAGCCGCGCGGACCGCTGCATGGATTGCCGATGACAGTGAAGTCCTCGATTGCGACCGCTGGGTATAAATGCGAGATCGGCAGCTTGCTGCACGAGGGCGAAGTTCCGCGCGAAGACGCTGTCGTCGTCGCGCGATTGCGCGCTGCGGGCGCGTTGATTCTGGGCACGACCAACTGTCCGGAGTTCTTGATGGCATACGAGACCGCGAATCTGCTGCACGGGCGCACTAATAATCCATGGGACTTGGAGCGCACACCCGGCGGGTCGAGCGGCGGCGAGTCGGCGGCGATTGCGGCGGGGCTTTCATCCGCTGGGCTGGGCAGCGACAGCGGCGGATCGGTGCGTGTGCCCGCGCACTTCACCGGCATCTGTTCGCTCAAACCCACGCCGGGTCGCATTCCTGGTCGCGGCCATTTGCCGCCCTGCGTCGGCCCATTTTCCACTCTCGGCGCGATTGGTCCGATGGCGCGCTGCACCGCCGATGTTGCGCTGCTCTTTGGCACACTTACCGGCCAGGACGAACTCGATCCGGTCAGTCCTCCGATTGCATGGCGCGAGCCAACTCTCGATCAATTGCGCGCAAACACTATCGGCTTTTTCGAGGACGACGGCCTTGTTCCCGTCACGCCGGAGACGCGCGCGGCGGTGCACTCCGCGGCGGCTGCGCTGCGCAACGCTGGCTTTCGCGTCGAGCCGTTCCGTCCGCACACACTCGAACTGCTGCGCCAGTTGTGGTGGAAGTTTTTTGTGCAATGCGGAGCCATGTTTTATTCGCCTTCTATTCGCGGTCGCGAGCATCAACTCAGCTCCATCTTCAGCGAATTTCTCGGCTTCTCCGAAGCTGTGCCGCCGTTGACGGCCACGGAATTGCTTGACGCATGGGCCGAGTTGGACCTGCTGCGCGCAAAGACCCTGGCGGAGATGAGCGCATTTCCCGTGCTCCTCTGCCCGGTAGCCAGCATTCCAGCTTTTCGTCACGGCGAGCGGGAGTGGATCATCGAGGGGCGCGCGGTGGAGTATCTTGATTCCGTGCGGCACACGCAGTGGTTCAACACGCTGGCCGCGCCGGCCGCGGTTGTGCCCGTCGGCCAGTCGCCTGAAGGTTTGCCGATCGGCGTGCAGATTGTGGCGCGGCCCTTCCACGATGAGACTGCGCTGGGTATTGCATCCATTGTGGATGCGGCCTTCGGCTACCATCCGCCGCCACTGGCGAAATAGTTCCATGACGCTGCCGCGTCTCCACCTTTCGATGGAGGCGCGATTCAACCGGCTTCGATAGGCTGATCTTTGTCTGATTCGGAGCGTAAAACGTGTGTAAAAGCTGGCAAGAACGGTTTGCGGAATCTCCCGATGTGCTGAAGAGCGCGCAACGTCAGCAGACGATTGTTTCCGTGCTCGATTTGGAGATCGGCGGCGGCGAATTTGTCACCATGGCTGGGCCTTGCTCAGTTGAGACTGAGTTCCAGTTGATGGCGACAGCGAGCCATCTTCGCCGCGCGGGAGCTCAGATTCTGCGCGGTGGCGCTTTCAAGCCGCGCAGTTCTCCTTATGCCTTTCAAGGGCTTGGCCTTGAAGGATTGAAGATGCTCGCGCGCGCGCGCCAACAGAGCGGCCTGGCCATCGTCACTGAAGTCATCTCGGAAGAGGACGTGCCGATGGTGGCCGAGTACGCCGACATACTGCAAATCGGCGCGCGCAATATGGAGAACAATTCCCTGCTGAAAGCAGCGGCGCTCTCCGGGCGCCCGGTGCTGCTGAAGCGCGGCATGGTGGCCACGATTGCTGACCTGCTGCGCGCAGCTCAGTTGATTCTCGAACAGGGCAACCCCAACATCATTCTCTGCGAGCGCGGCATACGCACCTTTGAAACAGCCATGCGCAACACATTTGATGTCGCTGCTATTGCCTTGCTCAAACAGGTCACGCATCTTCCGGTGATTGCCGATCCGAGCCACGCAGCGGGGCGCAGCGATATGGTTCCGGCGCTGGCGCGCGTGGCTGTTGCCGCAGGCGCCGACGGCCTGATCGTCGAGGTGCATCCCAATCCCGCCAAGGCCTTAAGCGATGGAGAGCAGTCGCTGGACTTTGCCGCCTTCGATGCGATGATGGCCGCGCTCGATCCCTGGATTTCATTGCGCGCTCTTGAACTGGCGCCGCGCAATCAGAATGTTTTTTCGCGCGAAACAGGGAATATCAGGGCGATGGAGGCTGTTCGATGAGGCCACCAGCGAAGGCGCTGGCGATGGCTGCCTCGCTTGCATTGCTGATTCTTCTGTGCGGATTCGAGGCCGGTCCAGCGCGCAGTTCCGGCGCGATGGACGACGCGGACATCATCGTCACCTCCGCGCCCGTCTATCTGCCGCTCGCCGCGTTGCATGGCGAAGATCGCTTTCCCAAAGGCGCACAACTGCTGCTGATTCATGCGGGCAAGCCCGAATCCAAACCGGAGCCGCTGGTGCCGGGCTTTACGGCTACCGCGGACGCCAATGTTTCCTTTGACGGCAAAACAGTTCTCTTCGCGGGCAAGCAAAACCCCGGCGACGCTTGGCAGATTTGGGAACTGTCGCTGGCCGATCGCTCTGTGCGCAAGGTGATCGAAAGCGCGGCCGATGCCGTGCGTCCCTTTTATCTTCCTGGAGGTCGCATAGTCTGGGCGCAGCGCGTCTCGTGGGGATTTCAACTTCAGTCCGCGGAGGATGGTCGTCCGATGCCGCGCAAAGTGCTGAACCCGACGACCGGACCGGGGTTGCTTCCGCTCACGTACACACAGACCAACGCACTGCCCACCGACGTGCTGGCCGATGGACGCATTTTATTTGAAGCGGAGTTTCCCCTCGGCACGGGCACTACTCCCGAAATGTTTTTGGTCTATGCCGACGGCTCGGGCGTGGAGTCGTATCGCTGCGACCATGGCCATGCGCGATGGGGCGGCAAGCAGTTGGCCAATGGCGATGTGGTCTTCACGCATGGGGCTTCGTTGGCGCGCTTCACTTCGCCGCTCGCTGCTGAGAGCGCGATCAACGCGCCGCGCGGCGAGTACGCGGGCGCGATTGCCGAGTCAGCATCCGGCGCTTGGCTGTTGAGCGCGCGCTCCAGTGCTGGCGAGCATTACGCGTTGAAGCAGTGGAAGCCGGGCGCTTCCACCGCATTGCAAACTGTGTTTGCCGTCAGCGGCGAGGATGTTGTCGAGCCGATTCTTGTTGCCCCGCGCGCCACACCCAAGCGCCATCCATCCGGGCTCCACGACTGGAACTACGCCAATATGATGGCGCTCGATGCGCGTGAATCGCGTGAAGGCGATCTGAAGACTGCACCCGCGTCGGTGCGCCTGGAGATGCAAGACGCGCAGGGCCGCGCAATTGTGATGGGCACGGCGGCTGTTGAAAAGGATGGATCATTTTTTGTGAAGACTCCTGCCGACAAGCCGATTCGCTTTACGCTGCTCGACGATCGTGGCGTGGTGCTGCGGCAGGAACACGGATGGTTCTGGATTCGGCGCGGCGAACAGCGCATCTGCGTGGGCTGCCATGTTGGACCGGAACGCGCGTCGGAGAATCGGATGCCGGATGTGCTGCTGCGCTCGACTGTGCCGGCGGATCTGTCACAGCAGAAATCGCCGGGAGGCAACTGAGATGAATTATCGCTTTCTTCTTTTCTTCGGTGCTGTCTCCATGGCCACGGCTCAGGCTGTTGCGCCATCCCCTGCTGCAGTTGCGCCGAAGGCGCAGCTAGCCGCACCGCAGGTGCCGCCGGTGATTCGCTTTGAAGACGCCACCGCTCAGTCTGGCATCAACTTCACCCACAGCTTCGGCTCGCGCGAACTGGGTTCGCTGCTCGAAGGCACGGGCGCCGGTTGCATCTGGTTTGACTACAACAACTCCGGCCGCGAGTCTCTCTATGTGGTCAACGGACGGCCGCTCGACGACTCGATGCATCCATTTCCGCTCAAGGTGAAGCCCGCTACGCCGCCGCACAATCATCTCTATCGCAACGATGGCAACGGACACTTCACCGATGTAACGGAGAAGTCCGGCCTCGATCCAGATATCTACGGAATGGCCGTGACCGCTGCCGATTACGACAATGATGGCTTTGTCGATCTGCTGGTCACCGGCTACGGAAAAACGATCCTCTATCACAACGACGGCAATGGTCACTTTACCGATGTAACCAAAAAGGCAGGCATCAATGTTGACGGCTGGGCCATCAGTTCCACTTGGCTCGATTACGACAAGGACGGCTGCGTTGATCTGTTTGTCGGCCGCTACGTCAAGTTCGATCCCAAGTATCGCGCATATTACGCGGCGGACAATTATCCGGGGCCGCTGGACTACGAGGGCGAAACCAACAAGCTCTATCACAACAACTGCGATGGAACATTCACCGACGTTACGGAAAAGTCGGGCATCGGCGCTTACGTGGGACGCACCATGGGCGTGACCGCGGCGGACTTCGACAACGATGGCTGGGATGACATCTATGTCGCCAACGACCGCACGGAGAACTTTCTCTTTCACAACAAGCACGATGGGACCTTCGAGGAGATTGGCAACGACTCAGGCACGGCTTTTGGACAGAATGGCGAATCAACTTCATCGATGGGCCCGGTCTTCGCGGACCTCGAGGGCCGCGGCGTGCTCGACCTCTGGGTGACGGACGGCCACTACAATCGGCTGCTGCATAACACCGGGGCCCCTGCGGACGGGTCTTTGTCCGCGGGGTGGAAGACCGGGAAGATGAGCTTTGAAGACATCGGCGCGCAGACCGGCGTCTCGCAGGTGAATGCGCAATATGTCAGTTGGGGCACGGGAATTTACGACTTCGACAACGATGGACTGCTCGACATTCTTATCTTTCACGGCGGATTGATTCACTTGTATCCGCAGGAGCACACGCTCTTTCGCGGCATAGGCGATGGCAAGTTCGCCGACGTCTCGCGCGAGGCAGGTCCAGTGTTGAGCGAGCGCACAACGGCGCGTGGCGCATGCTTTGCCGACTACAACAACGACGGCAAGATGGATGCGTTTGTGGTGAATCTCGGCGCCAGGGGAACACTGCTGCACAATGTTTCCACGAATACCGGCCACTGGATTGCCATCAAGCTCAAGGGCACAAAGAGCAATCGCGACGGTATCGGCGCACGCGTTGAAGTCTTTGCAGCAGGCAAGCGGCACACAGCGGAGCGCGTCGCCGGCACTGGCTATCTTTCGCAGGACGACGAGCGACTGCACTTCGGCTTGGGAGCGGCAACCGCTATTGACAAGCTGATTGTTCACTGGCCCAGCGGGCGCGAGCAGACCCTGGAAAATCTCAGCGTTGATCGCGTACTCCAAGTGGAAGAGCCGAAATCAGGAGACGCAAAGTGAAGCGGCGCACACAAATTCGAATGGGCGCGGGGCTTGCCGCCGCCGCTGCGGCACTGCTTTCGTTCTCGCTTTGGAATAGCGGACCAGTGCGCGCGGCCGCTCAGCCCGAAACGATCATTGCGGAAGACTATGCTTCTCCGCTGGAGATTTTGTTCTCACCCGATGGTGCGCGGCTTTACGTGCTCTGCCAGCAGAGCGATGAAGTTCGTGTGTTGGATGCGGCGAGCTTCGCCGTGATCAAGAGAATCGCCGTGGGCCACGTGCCGCGCGGCTTTGCACTCTCTCCCAATGGCGACCGGCTGTTTGTCACCAACACCTGGGACGACACGCTTTCGGTCATCGACACGCGCGCTCTGGCCGTAATCGCTACGTGGCCGGTGGGCGCCGAGCCGTCGGGCGTCGTCCAGAACCGCACAGGCAAGCGGCTCTTTGTGGCCAATCGAATCAGCAACGATGTCGCAGTGCTCGATGCTCAGACCGGCGACGAAGTTGGCCGCCTGGTGGCTGGCCGCGGCGCGAGTTATCTTACGCTCTCGCCGGATGGCAGACGCATCTATGCCACACACGTTTATCCCAATCCACCGCGTGTCGAAACAGATCATGACAATCGCATCGCGCCAGACTCGGAGATTACAATCATCGACGCGGAGCGCGCAGTGGTGGTTGATCGTATGCCTCTGCCCGCGATTGCCGGCGTCTTCCATCTTGCCTTCTCCGCCGATGGGCGTCTGGGCGCGGTTGCCGAATATCATCCCAAGAATCTTATTCCGCTCGCTCATCTGGAGCACGGCGGTATCTTCGCATATACGCTGACGCTCTTTGGCGCGGACGTGGGCCGGCCTGTTGAAGTGCCGCTGGACGAGTTGGATCGCTACGCGGCGCGCCCCTTCGGTGTGGCCATTGCGCCGGACAAATCGCGCATATATGTGAGCTGCGGCGGCTCAGAAATGATTGCGGTCATCGATGTGCCGAAGCTGATGCGCTTCCTTCATACGCATTCTCACACGCAGCCTGTATCGTTCGCGCGGGATCTCGCCGCCAGCGCAAATTATGTGGTGGCGCATATTCCCGTGGGCCGCGATCCGCGCGGAGTTACGCTGAGCCGCGATGGAAGCAAGCTCTTTGTGGCCAATCGGCTTGATGACACGATCAGCGTGATCAACACGCACACGAATCAAGTTGCTTCCACTATCAAGCTGGATGGACCAAAGATTGTCACTCCCATCCGCCACGGCGAGCAGACTTTCTACACGGCGCGCTACGGATTCCAAGGGCAGATCGGCTGCGCCAACTGCCATATCGACTCCACCTTTGACGGCATCCAGTGGAACCTTGAGCCGGATGGATTTGGCCGCAACATCGTGGACAACAAGTTGATCGAGGGCATCAAGGATACCGCTCCGTACAAATGGAACGGCGGCAATCCGAATATTCCCACCGAGTGCGGACCGCGCACGGAAAAATACTTCTGGCGTTCAGAAAATTACGATGAACTCACGCTTGCCGATCTGAGCATTTACATTCGCAATCTGCCGCCGCGCCCCAATCGCTGGCGGCAGGCCAACAGCGAACTGACGCCGGCCCAGGAACGCGGCAAAGCCATCTTTGAACGCGCCGTGGATAAATTTCAGAAGCCGATTGCTGAGTACAACCGGTGTTCGTACTGCCACAGCGGACCCAATGGCACCAATCACAAATTGTTTGACGTGGGAACGCGCCGGCCCAACGACAATACGAATATGCTGAAGTCTTCGCAGCTAACCAATATCGCGCTTACTGCGCCCTATCTGCACGACGGCTCGGCGCACACGCTGGAAGAAATCTGGACGGTCTATAACCCCGACGACAAGCACGGGCGCACCAACGATCTGACCAAGGATGAACTCAACGATCTGATCGAGTATCTGAGAACGCGATGAAAGGGGAGGCGATGAAAAAGACGACATTCAAGACTCTCTCGATGTGCGCAGTCTTCGCAGCCCTCGCGCCATTAGCGATAGCCGCACCGCAGCCGGTAGCGGCAGCGCAAAAATCTCATGCCGCACCGCAGGTGCCGATGCCGCGCTTCCGCTTTGAGAACTTCACCACCGCGAACGGGCTGCCCGATAATCACGTCTTCTCCGTGCTGGTGGATGGAGACCGCATCTGGGCGGGCACGGAGAACGGCCTCGCCGTCTATGAGAATCATGCTTGGAAGACCTACACGACAGCGGACGGATTGGCGCATCGCGCCGTGCTCTCGCTGGCGCTCGACAAGCGCACCGGCGACGTGTGGGCCGGCACGATGGGCGGATTGAGCCGCATCTCCGGCGGGCGCATCGACAGCTTCACGCAGTTGACATCGGGGCTGAGCAACGATGTCGTCTACTGCGTCAGCGTGGAAGGCGAGAATGTGTGGATCGCCACGGCCGCCGGTGGATGCAAGCTGAATACGCGCACCATGCAGTGGTCGCTCTATAACGAGCGCAACACGCCCATGAATGAGATTTGGGTTTATGGCGTCTCTGCCACGCCCAGCAAGGTTTACTTCGCGGTGTGGGGCAGCGGCGTTCTCGAGTACGATCAGAAAAATGGGAAGTGGGACAAGTACGATGATCCCGACGGCGAAAATGAGATGGTGCTCTTCAAGGATCAAGGCTTGATCCACGAGATTGTCACTTCAGTCAGTTATATCGCAAAAGATAATATCTTGTGGGCAGCGACGTACTTCGGCGACAGCCGCTACGATGGCCGCTACTGGCATAACTTCTTGACCAAAGACAGTGGGCTGCCCTCTAACTTTACTAACACGATCAAGGGAGTGGACGCTGATCATTGCTGGTTCGGCACCGACAAGGGGCTGGCCTACTACGATGGCGTGAACTGGGCCGTCTACCGCAACTCGCCCAAAGACGGCAAGCCGGAGATGACGGTGCGTGACGCGCAAGGCAATGTTACGCCGGTAGCGACAACCACCGCGCCGGCACACAACTATGTTCTTGGCATCGACTTTCAAGGCGACGACATCTGGGTCGCGACCGCGAAGGGATTGAGCCACGGAATTCGCATCCAATAAGGAGCTATCATCATGAGTGCAATTGCTGAAATTCTGGAGACCATCGCGCAAACGCCCGCGCACACGCCGATTGAACGGCGCGCAATCACCAACCACGGCGTTCTCAACGAAGCCTTTCACTATGCCAAGCCGAGTTCCTTCTCGCGCGGCATACGGCTTGATTTGAACGGCATCGCCTTGCTGATCATCTCCGGCACAGCTTCCATCGACGAGAACGGCGTCAGCGTGCACGTCGGCGATTTCGCCGCGCAACTGAAGCGCACCTTCGAGAACATCACCGGCCTGCTCGCCAGCGAAGGCGCAACGTGGAAGGACATCGTAAAGACCAGTTGCTATCTGCGCGACATTGATCGCGACTACGATCTCTTCAACAAGATTCGCACCGCCTTCTATAAGGAGCAGGGGCTTGATCCCGTGCCCGCCTCCATCGGCATTCAGGCGCATCTCTGCCGCCCGGAGCTGCTGGTTGAAATCGAGGCGCTGGCCATCTTCCGCACCGATCAATCCAGCACCAAGGAGTAGCTGCCATGCGCAAGGGATGGTTGTTGGTTGCGATTTGCATATTGGGCGCGAGCGGCGCAATGAATCTTGCCGCGCAGTACGCTGACAAAGATGCAGGTTCGCTTGCCGCTCAGAATGCGGCTCCGGCTGTGGTAACAGGCACAGGCACGTGCTCCTGCGGCGCACATCCGCCCGCGCCGCCGAGGGACCGCGTGGTCACGCCCTATGCGGGCGAACCGAGCGACTTAAGCCCGTATGCAAAATTCGCCGCGCCATACGACCTCAACTACATTCATCCCAATATCTACTCCGGCGCGGGGCGCGACATTCCAGAGCCGAGGAATCTGTCGGAAGTTCGCATCGGATTCATGGGACCGATCGAGCACAATCCGGATTCGATTTTTGGATTGCGAATGTTGCACGGCGCGCTGTTGGCCGTCGAGGAAGCTAACGCCCATGGCGGCTACGGCGGCAAGCCATTCAAGCTGATGCTGCACAACGACTATGACAATTGGCAGGCGAAGGCCGTCTATGGCGACGACCGTCCCACCGACCCGACAATCTGGGGTTCGTCGTCGAATGAAACCGTGAAGATGGTCTACGATGATCGCGATTGGGCGATCTTCGGATCGATCAGCTCCGAGACCACGCACATCATGCTGCGCGTGGCGCTGCGCGCGGAGATTCCCATCGTCAACTCGGCCTCGACCGATCCCACGATTCCAGAGACATACATTCCGTGGTACTTCACCGACCTGCAGGATGATCGCGTGCAGTGCTTGACGCTGGCGCGGCGCATCTTCACCGAACTCGGCTTGAAGCGCGTGGCGATACTGCGCGTGAACAATCGCTATGGCCGCTTCGGCGTCGCCAAATTCCGCGATGCCTCGCGGCGGCTGGGCCATCCGGTGGTGATCGAGCAAAAATATCTTCCCGGCGATACCGATTTCTCCAAGCAGTTGCAGGTGATTCGCTCTTCGCGCGCCGACTCCATCGTGCTGTGGACCGATGAAGCACAGGCGGCTCTGATCCTCAAGCAATTGCGCGCGGCGGGAATGAAACAGCGCGTCTTTGGCTCATATCGCACAATGGGGCCAACGCTGCTGATTGAAGCAGGAGATGCAGCCGAGGGATTCGAGGCTGTCTTTCCTTACGACCCAACGCGCAACGATTTCAAGTGGATCGATTTCAATAAAAGCTTTGAAGAACGCTTCCACGAGAAGCCGGAGCAGTTTGCATCACTGGCCTATGACGCGATGAATGCGCTTCTGGATTCCATCTGCAAAGCCGGATTGAATCGTGCGCGCATTCACGATGCGCTCGCCAATATTGAAGAGTACGACGGCGTGACCGGGCACATGGTCTTCGATCCCAATCAAAAGAATGTCGCGCCCATGTACCTGGGCACGGTGCATCATGGAGCAATCACTTACCGTGTTGCGAAGATGGATAAGCCACCTCAAGCTTCTGCCGCGCCAGCGGCGTCTGCCGCACCGCAGGTGCCAGCGATGCCATATGCGCGCGTCGGCGAAGATGGGGTTGACTACGCGGGGCCGCATCGAGCGGAGATCGCGGGGCGTGTGCGCGTAGTTCTTTTTGGGCCGAAGGCAAATGAAGTTGCGCAGTCTCTGGAGATGCGCGCGGCGCTGACGGCGAGCGCGGAGCAAGGTGAGTCATGGGAGCTTCTGCCCGTTGCCAGCGATCAGAATTGGGGCGCGGCTTCAACGCAACTGGTTCATGCGCTGATGGACGATCATGCGCTGGCTATCATCGCGCTCGACCGCGACTCCGCTCACCTGGCCGAGCAGTTGGCGCTCAAAGTATTTGTGCCGGTAATTGCGCTGGCTGCCGACAAGACACTGACTTCGACAAATGTTCCGTGGATCTTCCGCTTGCAGCCGGAGACGAAGCCCGCCGCGGCTTTGCGCCTGCTGGAAACGGCGGTTGCCCACAGCGGCGCAAATCCAGAGCGGTTGCGTAATGTTCTGGCTTCAAGCGATGATCTTGCGGGCGTTGCGTTTTTACCTACCGGCGAGCCGCGCGCGCGCAACTGATCATTACTCTTCGCGCACTTCGTAGGGAATGCCGAAGCGCCCAATTTGTATCAACGACTTCTCGGCGGGAGGCCAGATGCGCAGGCTCTCCACGCGGCTCGATCCCGCAATGCGACGCGCCTCTGCGGTTCCCACCAGCGCGCCCGTCGCGGCAAGATAGAAGTGAACGCTCAGCGCATCTCCGGCTGGCGAGCGGTCCCAGCCAAAAACATATTCTCCGGGCTTGAGCGCGACGCCGCCGATGCGCACCGGTGATTGCACAATCAGATAGTGCGAATATTTCCCCTCGGCTGAGTAGCCGGCCGTTAGCAGCACGACACCGGCGATAAAGCGGCCGCGGCCATTCACGATGCCGGAGGCGGTGCGCATCTCGGTTTCAATGTGCTCCTTTTCTACCGGCGCGCGCGCCGGCAGCAGCGATGCAAGCTCCGCATCGCTGGCTTGTCGCCACGCAGTTTTCTGCGCCTGCACAAACTGAACAAGCGGCAATAAAAGCAGCAGAAGGATTCCTGGAAGAAGAATCAGTTTCTTGTTCATGGCTTTGGCTTTCTCAGGGATTCGAGGGTGACAATGCCGCGTTGAATGGCGGCTGTTGCCGCCTGCGTCCGGTCGGTCACGCCGAGCTTGCCCAGCAGGCTGTTGATGTGCGTCTTCACCGTGGCCTCTGAAATCTCCAGCTCGGTTGCGATCTCCTTGTTGCTCTTGCCGCGCACGATCTGCTCCAGCACATCGAACTCGCGCGGCGTCAATTCTTCCGTGCCCATGCGCTCGGCCAGCTTGGCGGCAATCGCCGCGGGAATGTGCGACTTGCCCGCGTGAACCGCGCGAATGGTCGCGATCAATTCATCCGAGGTCATGCCCTTCAATAGATAGGATCGCGCGCCAGCCTGCAATGCGCGATAGATATCTTCGTCGCCGTCGTACGTCGTGAGCACAATGAAGCGCGCGTGCGGCGTTTCCATGCGAATGCGCTCGATGACCTCGACGCCGCTCAGCCGTGGCAAGCGCAGGTCGATCAGCGTAATCGCCGGCTGATGCTTGCGGAACTGCGCGATGGCCTCGACACCGTCCGCTGCCTCGCCCACCACTTCCAGGCCATCCACCACATTGAGCAGCGCTACCAAACCTTGGCGCACCACGTGGTGGTCTTCCACAATCAGCACGCGAATCGATTCCTTGTTCACTGTTACTCCTTCGTCTGCTCGCGGGTATCGCGTGGCGCCGTCGCGCACAATCGCACCGTGGTTCCAGCGCCCGCCTCGCTCATCACATCAAGCCTTCCGCCGATGGCCGCGGCGCGCTCTCGCATTCCGGTGAGTCCGTAGTGGTCGGGCGGCGAAGCAAGCTCTGCGTCCACCGCGAAACCGCGCCCATCGTCGCGCACTTCCAGCGCAATCTCGTTCGGGCCATACTCCAGCTGCACAAACAAATGACGCGCCTGGGCGTGCTTGCTCACATTATGGATGGCCTCCTGTGCGACGCGCAAAAATTCGCGCTCGGTCTCTGCGGGCATGGGCCGATACGCACCGAAGAGATTGAAACTCACCTGCAATCCGTGATTGCCTTCGGCCTCAACAATGCGGCGCAAGCGGACCGGCAGGGTACTCTCGCCCGAGTCCTGCGAACGCAGCGCCCAGATGGACTGACGCGCCTCGGCCAGACCCTCGCGCACGTAGCCGCGCGTCAGGTCCAGATGCTTTTGGGCGGCCTCGGCCTTGTTCATGCGCAAAAGCTCGCTAAGCACCTCCAACTGCACGGATATGCCCACATAGCCTTGCGCCAGCGTGTCGTGAATCTCGCGCGCGATGCGATTGCGCTCGCCCAGCACGGCGCGGAACTCGCCCTCGGCGCGGCGCAGCCGCAGCCTGAGCAGCAGCACCACCAGGCCCACTGCGGCCAGCAACAACAGCGCATAGAACCAGGCTGTTTGATAGAAGTGAGGACGCAGGTCAAAGTTGAGCGCCGCGCCCTCGGTATTCCACACACCATCGTTGTTGGCCGCTTGCACGCGAAAGGTATAGCGGCCCGGCTTGATGTTCGTGTAGTAGGCCGAGCGCCGCGCTCCGGCCTCGGTCCAGCCGCGGTCGAAGCCCTCAAGCATATAGCGGTAGCGCACCTTCTGCGGCGCGGTAAAGCTCAACCCCGCGTAGTCAAATTGAAAATGTACATGACCAGCCTCGATGCGCACGACCGAGCCTGCCGCGCGCAAAGCATACGCAACATCGTCCACACTGAAGCGCTCCAGCGCGACCGGCGGCGGCATCGAGTTCACAGGAAAGTGCGCGGGGTCCACTTCCACCAGCCCTTTGGGCGTGGCAAACCACAAGTGGCCGTCGCGCGAGCGCCACGCCGACGGATGACTGTTAGTGGCCGTCTCGCGGCTGCGCAGCCCGTCGGCCGCGCCAAAGTCAATCCAACGCGAGCAGTCTGCCTTCCCGTCGCTCTCGCAGCGCGCAATGCCATTCGCTGTGGCAAACCACAAGTGACCCGACGCATCTTCCAGAATCGCGCGGATCGATGTCACATTTGGGCTAAAGGATTCCTTCGCAAGAAAAGCCTTCCCATCCCACACGTTCCATCCGTGGTCTTGTGTGCCGATCAGCAGCGTTCCATTGGCGCGCGGCAGCAGCGCAGTAATCACGTTGCTCGACAGCCCATTGGCCGTCGTGTAATTCACAATCTTGCCGCCGCTCAGCCGCGACAACCCCGCCAATGTCGCCACCCACAGATCGCCGTTGGCATCGCGCGCCATCGCGCCCACCAGATCGCTGCCCAACCCGTTCGCCTGCGTAAAAGTCTCCATGCGCGCGCTGAGCGAGCGGCCCGCCCAGTGCGTCAGTCCGCGCCGTGTGCCAATCCACAATGAGCCATCAGCGTCGGCCAGCAGAGAGCGAATGAAGTCGTCGGGCAAGCCATCCGCCGAAGTGAAGGCATCGATCTTGCCCGCCCGAATGCGGTTGAGTCCATCCGGCGTTCCCACCCAGAGGTCGCCGTTGACCGCCGCGGCCAGCGAGAGAATCACGTCGCTCAGCAGCCCATCGCGCACCGTGTAATTCTTGACTAAGCCATTCACCGGGTGCCCCAGGTCCCTCGCTTTTGGGGACCTGGGAGACGACCGCATCGCGTTCAACCCGCCACCATTTGTCCCCACCCAAAGGGTGCCCGCATTGTCTTCGACCACTGCGGTCGTGTTGTCAGAGCTAAGCCCCTCGCGCGTGCTCACAGTACGAAATCGCTGATCGCGCAGAATGTGCAGCCCGCTGGTTTCCGTGCCCACCCAGAGATTGCCCTCGCGGTCTTCCATGATCGCGAGCACACTCGCTGTCGCCAGCGGATCCGTCACCGGCAGCCGTTCCAGTCTTCCTTGCACCCACCGCGCCAGACCGCCATTGGTGCCAATCCACAGGCTGCCTTTGCGGTCGGCAAAGACGACCTGGATGCGACTGCCGGGAAGGTCGTATCCGACTTTTAACGCTCGATTGAAGTTTGCAATAGAAACTGTGGTCTTGCTATAAGTAACTTTTCTCGGGTTCGCAAACGACGCCGCGATGGATTTTTCATCACTCGTGTTCTCAGGCTTAACCGTTCCTACTAGGAAGTGATCTCCCGCCAGCCGCGCCCATCCTTCATTTGTATTCACCCACAGAACGCCGCTCTCATCCACTCCGTTCAGTTCAAGAATCCCGTTCCCCGGCAGCCCATCCTTCGTGGTGAAGGCCGTCACGACCCCATCCTTCCACCGCGCCAGCCCTTCGCTCGTGCCAATCCACAGCGCCCCGTCGCGCGTCTCCAGCAGGCAGCGCACATCGGCGCCCGGCAGCGCTGGCGTCGAACTCTTGTCGAAGACCGCAAAGCCGTTGCCGTCAAAGCGGACCAGCCCCACCTCGGTTCCCAGCCAGATGAATCCATCGCGCGTCTGCACCAGCGCCTGCACGGTATTCTGCGGCAGGCCGTTCTCCATCCCCCACGTCTGGCGTCCGTAGTTGGCCAGCGGAGTCGTTGGCTCCAGTGCAATGCCGCGCAATCCGCTGCAGAGCAGCAAAGCCGCGCAGAGAAAGCCCCGCCCCCCGCGCCGCGCAGCCTTCTCCCAGGCCATCCTCGCAGCTACGAAATCGTGCGCGCTCCGCAATCGCTCGCCCTCCAGCGCAAACGCCGCGCATCTCTACTGGAATTGAGCTGCGCAGAAACTACTCTAACTATTGCAAGAATGACCATCGCCGGTCTCCACCTTTTGATGGAGTCCAGACTAGCCCATTTGGTTCAAGACACGCTCTAAACTCCGGGGTACTCTTTGAATACCTCCTGAAACAAGATCTTCGGGTGGCCGCCTATTCGCAGGGCAGCCACCCGATTCATTTTTTGCGGCCCATCTCTTTCTACTTGCCCGCCGCCGCGCAGGGCGCGCCTCCGCACAGCGCGCCGGTAATTCCCTGCCCTTCTGTAATGGTATAAATGCGATCCACCGCCGGCAGCTTCACCCACTCCACGGCACCCGATGGCCAGTGAATCTCCGCCGTTCCCGCGTCAGTTGCGTCGCCCAGGCCGAAGTGCGGCCGGCGGTCGTTCGACGAGATATAGCTGCCGCTCGAGAGTACATCCTGACGCATCCCCATCCCGCTGGCCTCCAGATAAACCGTGGCGCAGGTCGCGTCGCGCGGGCTTTTCGCGCCACCCACCAGCTTCATCTCCACCCAGTGATGATGATCCGGGTTCACATTCCTCAGCAGCACTGGCGGACCGTCCATCACATTGATCACCACGTCGATCTTGCCATCGTTGAAGAGATCGCCGAAGGCCGCTCCGCGCGCCGGAACCACCACCGCCAGCCCCGTTCCCTTCACCGCCGGAACGTACTCGAACTTGCGCTCCTTACCAACCGCTACATTATGAAAGAGCAGCGGCCGCTCGGCAAAGCTCGTGCCCCACTCGTGCTGGTCGGCTTCAGGATAGACGTGGCCGCCCACCATAAGAATATCGAGCCAGCCGTCGTTGTCATAATCGATGAAAGCATCGCCCCAGCCCACAAAGGGAATCGTCGGCTGCGCCACGCCCGCTTGGTAACTCACATCGGTAAAGCTGGCGTCGCCGTCGTTGTGATACAGCACCTTGTAGTCGTCGCCGAAGTCGGTCACAAAAAAATCCACGCGGCCATTGTTCTCGTAATCGCCCGTGGCAATGCCCATCGAGGCAATCTCGCGCCCGGCCTCATTCAGCGCAAAGCCCGACGCGTAGCTCTGATCGTCGAAGGTGCCGTTGCCCTTGTTGATGTAAAGATAGTTGGGCGTCGAGTCGTTGCCCACCACCAGGTCCGGCCTGCCGTTGCCGCTCAGGCTCACAAAAATCGGTGTAAATCCGTAGGCGCGGTCCTTGTCTTCCACGCCGGCCTTCACCGTCACGTCGGTAAAAGTGCCGTCGCCGTTGTTGTGAAAGAGATGGTCCGGCTCGCCCTGCAATCCGCGCGGCCCGCAGTTTACCGTCACGCCGCGATACTGGCAGTTGGAGTAGCCCGCCGCCTTGCTGCCCGCAATCGGCAGATTCTCGCGGTCAAAATGAACATAGCCGGTCACGTACAAATCCAGCAGCCCGTCGCCGTCGTAGTCGCCCCAGGTTGAGCCAGGCGACCAGTTGCCCAGCGCCACGCCCGCCTTCTCCGCCACGTCGGTGAATGTGCCGTCGTGATTGTTGTGGTAAAGCCGGTTCTTGCCGAAGTTGCCCACGTAGATGTCCGGCCAGCCGTCATTGTCGTAGTCGGCCACGCTCACCCCGTAGCCCCAGCGGTCGTTGGTCACGCCCGCCTGCGCCGCCACATCGGTAAACGTGCCGTCGCGGTTGTTGTGGAAGAGCGCCGCGTGCGGCGGTGTCTCTTTGCCATCCAGCGCGTTGAAGGTCGAGCCGTTCACCAGATATATATCCAGCCAGCCGTCGTTGTTGGTGTCGATCAGCGCCACGCCCGAGCCGTTCGTCTCCACGATGAACTGCTTGGCCGGCGTACCCATCTTGTGCCGCCAGCCGCCAAGTCCCGCGGCTTTGGTCACATCCGTAAAGATCACCGGCCCGCTGGCGGCGAATCCGCCCGCGGTGATGGGCCGCTTCTCGGCGTCGTAGATCGCGGCCGCCCCCATGCCGCCGGCGATGCCGCTCATCCCCTGCTTCGGCTGGGCCGGCGCGGGCTGCGGCGCCGCCGCTTGCGCCCACGCGGCGCTGGGTGCAAGAACAGCGGCTATCAATGCAATAAAAAGGAGTCCGCGAAAAGGCTGCAAATAATCTTCCCCCACGGTTTGCAGTGTATCGCAACCGGCGCATTCATCGCGGCATGTCGCACAGCGAATCAGGGGTTGGTAGTGCAGGTCCAGGGAGAATGGTTTCTGGGTGCGCCATTCCCGGAGCCCCCACGGACGGGTTTCGTTCGTGGGGTGGAGCTCCCGCCACTGGGAGCTGGGAGACGATGTACCTTTACCTGCGGCTCAGAAGGAGAGCGCAAGCTGGAAGAAGATGCGCCGCGCCGAGGCGCCCGAAGAGAACATCCCGCTGGCAAGGCTGGTCGATTTTCCGAACTGACTGCCTGGGCCGTTGATTCCCGTGCTCGCGCTTGGGGTGGAAATCACCGTGCCGCTGGGCTGTCCATAGTCGATGTCGTTGAAGAGGTTCAACGCTTGCGCGCTGAAGTTAAGCGAGTATTTGTGGCCGGTATTGTTGCTTCCGCCCATCGGTCCGCCCGGACCTCCGTATCCGCCGCCGGGACCACCGCGACCACCGCCGCCACCGCCGGGACCGCCAAATCCACCCGGGCCAAAGCCGCCGCGACCGCCTGGCGGCGGAGCGCCGGCGCCGTTCTGGGCGGCTGACGCCAGCTTGGGACCGAGGCCCCAGGAGCGGCTGATCCGCAGGTTCACGGCTACCGCCGCCGGGCCGTTGCCCATGTTGATGGGAAGAAGTGCATCGCCCGCCGCGGGAGTGGTGTTGAGGCAGCCGAAGGTGGTCTGCACGTATTGCATGGGAGCGCCTGCGGCGCAATCGGAAGAATCCACCAGCGACGGACGGTCGTTGAAGTAGTTATCGCCAGTCAGGTCGTTGCCGGTGACGATGTTGTAGGGACGGCCTGCCTGCGCGATCAGGAAGGGATTGAAGCTGATGCCCTTCGGGCCGGTGTAGTTGCCCATCAGGAAGAGCATCTGCCGCGAGGCAAAGCTGGCGCGGCCGTAATTCTCCTTCAGATTGTAGGAGTTTGAGGCCGTTCCGGTGTCGCCATCCGCCGCTGTGACGTTGTAAAAGCCCATCACGTTGAAGTTGGGCGTAAAGCGGGCATTGATATTCACGATCAACTGGTTCTGCTTGAAGACAGCTTCAGGGTCAAACTGGTTCACGATGCCGAGAGCTGGATTGGGCCGCACTCCGGTCAAAGTCGTGCTGCCGAACTGGTAGGTGCCCGGTAAAAAGGCATTGGCGTCGCGCGTGGCCATCTGATGAATGCCGTAAGAGTGCATATAGGTGGCCGTGAGCGTCGTCGTCTTGGTCAACTGGCGCTCCAGGCTGGCCGTGGCCTGCTCTGTATAAGGCGAGTGATAGCTGGGCGTGATCTGGTCGATGGTGGCGGTAGAGGTTGTGCCGGTGCCGCAGCCGGACAAGTTGATGGCGCCCAGGCTGGTGGGGTCGAAGCAGGTGGGATCGTTGATAGTGGTCTGGGTCTGGCTGTTGGGGCCGCCGCTGAAGCGCACAAGCGACATCTCGCTGCCCAGTCCAAAGCGGTCATAGAAGATGCCGAAACCGGCGCGCAGCACGGTCTTCGCCTGCTTTTTGTCTTTGTGGCCATCGAGCGCATAGGCGACAGCCACGCGCGGCGCCCAGTCGCTATGATCCTTGACGTGATTCTGCGACTCCCAGCGAAGACCGCCAGAGAGCGTCAGGAAGGGATTGAACTTCCAGTCGTCCTGCACCCAGAGCGCCCCGTCAAAGACGTTGGCGGTGGCGCTCGCTGCGCCGGTGGTGTAGTTCAACCTGATCGGCGCGTTCAATGTTCCGCATACCGTCGCGTTGGCCGGAGCATTCGCCGGGCAGGCCGCCCCGCTGGCGAGCAGGTTAAGCGCGCCCGTGTAATTGGCCGGCGTGTCAAAGGTAAAGCTGCCATTGAATCCGGCATCCGTCGAGTTGGCGTCGCGGTTGTCGCGTACCCGTGTGCCGAACTTGATGGCGTGCGCTCCGGCGGTCATCGTAGTGATATTTTGCAGCTCCAGGTGATCGGTATGATCGTGGGAGTTCTGCCCGCCTGAGCCTCCTGTAGTCAAATCTCCCTCCACTGAGACCGTCGGAGCAGTGCTCACGGGCGTGGTGGTAGACATATCGCGCAGATACTGGAAGCGCGTCTCGTTGACTATGTGATCGTTGATGATTTCGGAGTCGCTGATCTGGACGGTGTTTTCAATCGAGGTGGACGAACTGGAGAGCGAGGGCATCGATGTAGATCCGATGTTGCCGCTCTGGCTGTTGCGGTAGAACTGGTAGCGCAGCGTGAGGGTATTCTTCTGGCCCAGCTGCAGATCAAGGCGCGGAGAGACTTCGGTGTGGGTCTGCGGGCTGAAGAGGCTGCCGGAGACGGGATTCGCGGAGATGGCATAGACATTGGTGGCCGCATCCAGAATCGGATCCTGCTTCAAGGTATAAACGCTGTCGTTCTGATTGTCGCGCTGCTCCACGCTGATGAAGAACGAGGCCGTCTTGGAGAGCGATCCATTCAGAGTTCCGTTCAACTGATAGCTGTGGTACGAAGGCATATTATGAGTGAAGGGATTGCCGGTGTTGAAGACATTGTCGTTGCCCTGCGCAAAGAAGCGCCCGTGCAGTTGATCGGTGCCCGGCTTGGTGAGAATCTCAATGCGGCCGTATCCCAGTCGGTCGAATTCGGCGGAAAAGGGATTCTGGTTGATGCGAATCTCGCGAATCGCCGACTTGGGGGGCAGTTGCCCGCCGTTGAAGCCGTCAATGTAAATCTGGCCGCCGTTCGGCCCCGCCGAGGGTCCGGCCAGCGCCGTCAACTCACTCGACAGCTCGTCCGGGTCGTCGGAGAGCGCGTCCAGGTCCTTGCCCTTGAGTACGATGGCGCTGGCGTTGCCGCCGGCCTCCACGCTCACCGTGGGCGAGTCGTCGGTGACCGTCACGCTCTGCTGCTCCACTTCAAGAGCCATGGCAATGTCCACGCGCTTTGCCTGGCCGGCCGCGAGCGGAATCGCCGGCGACGCAAACGGTGCGAAGCCGGCGTAGGTGGCCCGCACAATGTAGCTGCCGGGCGGTAGCTTGCTTACTATGTAGGCGCCGCTCGCGTCCGCCGTCGCCGTGGCCACGGCCGTCCCGGTCGAAGTGGTGATGGTGATCGCCGCGCCCGGAATCAGCGCGCCCTCCGGGTCGGCAATGTTCCCGCGCAGGGTTGCCGTTGAGGCGGGAGCCGCCGGCGCGATGGTGGCCGTCATGGCCGCTGCAGGCGCCGCCGGCGCGGGAGTTTGCGTCTGCGCCGCGGCCACACTGGCCGCGCTCAACGTCAGGATAATCATAAAATGTGTGAAGCCATGCAATTTTGAGTACACGTTTTCCTCGCTTGTTTTCCGCTGTTTGTTGGAATGACTACTGGGCCGATTCACCGGCGCCGGCCCCGGTGCTCATGCTCCAATTGGAGAGCAGGTTCTGAGCCGCGGGCGCCTCCAGCAGCGGCTCAACGCCCGCCATCAGCGTAATCGCCGTAACCTCGGTTGTTCCGTCGGTGGATACCACCATCACCGCTTCGCCCTTCTTCAAATCTGTGAATGGAATCGCCGGCGCGCGGCTCAACATCTGCTGCGGGTCGAAACTGCCTGCGCCGCCAGGGCCGAATGAACCGCCATTTTGTGCGCCACTTTGGCCTTGACCACCGCCCGCACCAGTCCTGGCGCCGCCAGCACCGCCAGCGCCGCCGCCGCTCCATTGACCCCCACCGCCCATGGCTCCGCCGCCGCCCCCGCCTGCGCCAAATCCGCCAGCCCCGCCGCCGCGCGCCGACACCGGCGCTCCGGCTGCCGACGGGAGAGGTCTGCCCCAGCTGCCTGGGCCGCCAATGGTGGTTCCCTTCAGCCGCGCCGCCAGCATCTGCGCCATGCGATCGGGCAAGCGCCGCATCTGCGCATCCGCCGGAATGTGGACGGTAACGAGCTTCTTCGTCGCCAGGTCCTTGATCGTCAGCGTTGTGGTTGCCGCATCCAGCGATGCAATGGTTCCCGATATGTTGCGGAAGCTGCCAGAGACCACCTCTTCCGCGTCAATCTGCGTGCCGTCCGCGTTCTTTGCGCCGCGCGCCCGCAACTGGTCGCCCGCGTGGATGGCATCGATGGGCGCCGGTTGCGCGTCGTCATAGCGCACCGAGGCCGCGGCATAACGCTTGAGGACCGTTGCCTTTGTGGTGCGCACGGTGACCGCTTTGGCCGTGACGCCTGTGCCGCTGGTCAGCACAATCACGCCTGCGGCGGCATCGACGCTCTTCACCAGCCCGCCCACGCCGCGCTGCTGCCAGTCCTCGCTCTCTCTCTTCTGCTTCGCCGCCAGGTCTTCCTGTTTGACGGCGATAATCTGCAACGCCTGCGTGGGTGCGCCGGGATCAAGCTTGACCAGCGCGCGGTCGCCAACGGCCAGGTCGCTGAACTGGATCGTCGCCGCCGTGCTCAGATCCTTTTGGCCGGGGGCGATGCGCTTGAGCACGGCCGCCGCTGGAACTACGACCTGGACCGCTTGGCCCGCGTCGGTCTTCACCGTCAGCGTATCGCCGTTGATGGCGGTAATGGTTCCCACAATCCGCGCGGAGGCCGGCGAGCCAACCGCGGGCGCCTGCGCGCAAGCCGCGAACCCGGCCGCCAGAAATCCTATCAACAGCGCCGAAACCACAGGAATGTGCATCTTCATCTTGATCTTCATCAGCCAAATCTCCACGGACCAACACCGCTTGAGTCTTCGGGATGCTCAATCTCATCCCTGCTTGGGTAGACGAGGCAGGCCGTCAAAAGGTTGAAAAGAGATTCCACAAGGTGAAGGAATTGCCGTAAATCTCAAGGATTCAGCAAAATCTGTGCTTTTTGATTCGGCACTGAAGTCTTGAAATGCTGTGCCCCATGTATTCCGCGCTTTTTGTGGAATGGGTGGAAGGGAATGTAGCATTTCGTTGGGGTTGGATCAGTAGGTCGTCCTCGCTGCTAGAATCACTTCAGAGCCGACACCATGAGCGTAAGCGCCCTTTATCCCGGAACCTTCGACCCGCCCACCAACGGGCACATCGACCTGATCCAGCGCGGGGCCAAGCTCTTTGACCACCTGATTGTCGCCATTCTCAACAATCCCGGCAAGAATCCCCTCTTCACCGTCGAAGAACGCGTGGAGATGCTGAAGGAATCAACGGCCACGCTGAGCAATGTCTCGGTAGCCACCTTTGACGGGCTGATGGTGGAGTTTGCGCGCCAGCAGGGCGCCTCGGCGGTGTTGCGCGGCATCCGCGCCATCAGCGACTACGAATACGAGTTCCAGATGGCCCTGATGAACCGCCGCCTGGCCCCGGAGATCGAGACCGTCTTCCTGCAACCCGCTGGGCGCTACTCGTTTGTCAGCTCGCGCATGCTGAAGGAGGTCTTCAGCTTTGGCGGCGACGTCACCGGCCTCGTCCCGCCCAACGTCCTCAAGCGCCTGCGCGACCGCATGGGGACGAGCTGACTCTTAAGATTCAGAATCAATACCTCGGAGACTTACGCAACCGCAGTGCTGATTCATCGAAAAAGCCACTGATAGAGGTTTTGCCGCATGGGAAACATTGCAGATCCGAAGGTGGAGGGTGTAATCGCGGCAGTTGAGAGAACCAAGCCGCCTTCACTCCTTACCTTCTATTTATATGCATTTGCAGCAGCCACTTTTTTCGGCGCTATTAATGCGGCGCAGATCGTCAGCACCGATTCTAGCCAACATCAATGGGGCGCGGCCATTGCGCACGCGCTTTTAAACTGGTATCTGTTCCTGCCTATCGTTCCTCTGGCCATCACGCTTACGCAGAAATTGCCGGCCGCGCACGGACAAAGGCTGCGCAACCTTTGCATTCATTCCCTCATCGCTCTCGCTGTGGGAGCCGTCCATCCCTACGCGTATATTCTCGCTTACTCACTGGCGACAAATCCGCGCTGGGCGATCCTTGTGGCCAAATCCATGCTTACCTACCTGCACTTCTGGTATATGCAAGACCTTCTGATGGCCGTACTCGCTTACGCCATAACCGTCGCCGCCACACAGGCATTTCTTTTCTACCGCAGCTTTAAGGAGGGAGAGTTGAGGGCCGCGCAACTGAGGGCGCGCAAGGATGTGAATGAAGAGATGCCGCGGATCCTCAACGAGCAGAGCGCTCGCCCGCAGCCGGTGAAGCGCATTCTGGTCAAGTCGGGCGAAAAGGCCTTCTTTGTGCGCGCTGACGAGGTCGCGTGGATCGAAGCGCAAGGCAACTACGTGGCGCTGCACGTTGGCGCGCAGAGTTTTCTCTTGCGCCAGACCATCCACGCATTGGAGAAGCAGCTCGATCCAGCCAGGTTTCAGCGCATTAAGCGCTCCACAATCGTCAACCTCGACGCCATTCGCGAGATGCATCCCGCCGGACGCGGGGAGTTTGAGATCGTCCTCAAGTCAGGCGCCACGCTGAAGCTCAGCCACACCTATCGCGAGTCGTTCCTGCACTTCGCCTCCGGCTCGTTGTAACGGAGCGAAACGTCTTCGTCCCCGCGCGGCGCGCCTTCGTCACAAACTTCATCAAGATTGCCTTGGGCACATGGATAATTGTTGCTGTTTACGGGCGGCATCTCCGCCGGCGAGGAGCTTGCTATGAAAAAGGCAATCGGATTCATCCTTCCGCTGATTCTGTTCAGCTTGGCTTTGTTTAGCTTGGTGGGTTGCGACCCCGGGGATCAACCATCGGCTGGCAACAAGATCGAGCCGCCGCAGATTCCGCCTGCTCCCACAGCTCTGTCGGCCACTGCGGCCAGCGGACAGGTCGCGCTGAGCTGGACCGGAAGCGCCGGCGCCAGCGGCTACAACATCAAGCGCGGCTTCGTCAGCGGAGGTCCGTACACACTGCTTTCGACCAGCGCCCAGACTTCCTACAGCGACACTTCGATGAGCGTGAATACCACGTACTATTACGTTGTTACCGCTTCCAACTCCGCCGGCGAAAGCGGCAATTCCAATGAAGCGTCGGCGACTCTGACGCACACTCCCACGACTTACTACGTTTCTCCATCGGGTAGCGACGCCTCGCCGGGAACGCTCGCCCAGCCGTTTGCCAACGTCCAGCATGGAGTCAATCAGCTCTCCGCGGGCGACACGCTCCTGCTGCGCGCGGGCAACTACTACGAGAACGTGACCGTTGTGGCTTCCGGCACGGCCAGCGCTCCCATTACCCTGGCGGCTTACCCTGGTGAAACGCCGACTCTGATCGGCGCCCAGCCGGTCAGCGGTCCGTGGACGGTTTACAACGGCTCCATCTACGCGGCATCATGGCCCACGCAGCCGATGCAGGTCTTCAGCGACGGGCATCTGCTCAACGAGGCGCGCTGGCCGAATTCGCCCATCGAAGACCTCGCCAGCATGACTCATTCAGTGGCCGACGCGGGCAACGCCACCTCGCTGACCAAGGCCGGTCTGCCGCCTGTGGACCTGACCGGCGCATGGCTTCGCGTCATGGCCGGACAGGCGTGGGTGGCCTATGACCGGCAGATCACAAGCGACAACCAAAGCAGCGGAGTCCTCTCCTGGAACCAGCCCGTCAACGAGATGTCCGAGCTGATTCCGCGGCGTGGAAACAGCTTCTTCGTCTACGGCAAGCTCGATCTGCTCGATGCGCCGGGCGAGTGGTACTGGGATTCTGCCACGCAGATGCTCTACGTCTGGACTCAGGACGGTGCCTCGCCCACCGGCCGCATCGAAGCCGGCGTCGCTCCCGCCGTGCTGAATCTGAGCAACCAATCCTACATCATCGTCAACGGCCTGCAAGCTCGCGGCGGCTGGTTCAATCTGCAGAACAGCACCGCCTGCGCCATCAAGAACTTCCTTCTCTACGCGCCCAATTGGGTTCGCGGCTACGATGGGTACAATGTTTCGCCGGAGTATATGGGCGGCATCGATGTCTCCGGTTCGGGCAATCTGATCAACGGCGGCATGATCGAATTCGCCGGTCGCGCCAGCATTCATCTGGCCGGCTCTGGCAATACCGTCGAGCAGGTGACCATTCAGGATTCAGGCCTGACCTGGAGTAACGATGCGGGTATCGTCTCCATGGACGGCAATCAGGAGTTGATCCAGAACAACACCATCCAGCGCACCGCCTTGGCGGGCCTGACCATGGGAAGCCAATCGAAGATACTCAACAATCTGGTCACAAGCAACTGCCTCGTCATGGAAGATTGCGGCAATCTGAACTCCTGGAGCCTGGATGGCCAGGGTACGGAGATCGCCTACAACATCCTCGAAAACAACCAGGCCCGCTGGGGAGCGGCCATCTATCTCGACGCCGGCTGCCACAACTTCAATCTGCACGACAATCTTGCCCAGCAGATTCTGTGGAGCGGAACCAACATCACCGGCGTCAACACGATAAAAAACAACACCTTTCTCGACGTGCAGCATCAGGGAATCAACTTTGTTCCTGGCGCCACGGCGGTTGGAGCCGACTGGTCGGCGGGAATCGCCGAACACAACCAGCTCGGAGAGCCGTTTCCCATAGAGGTCGCGCTGGTGCAGCCCACCAGCCTCATTCCCGACTACGCCTATTACACCGCCTACCTCACGTTGACGCCCTCGCCCGGCCCGCGCCGCGTCGAGGTCGATTTCTCGCAGATGGCGCAGGGAGCATGGAGCCAGAATCAGGTGCCGTTGGATCTCTCGCAGGTTTCAGCGATCAACTTCACCTTCGATCCGATTGCCAACTCCTTCAATTACACCGTCAACAACTTGCGCATGCTCCCCGCCGGAGCCACAGGCGACACCGGCGCGGTTGCTGTCTCCGGCGGCAACTGGACAGTGAGCTGCAATGGAGGCTCGACCTGCGCGCTGACCAATGCCGCGTCCACCACTTGGGGCGATATGGGAAGCAGCGTCTTCAACGGCCAGAATGCGCTCACGGCGCCACTGCAATCGAGCCTGACCGATCTGACTGCCTATCGCGGCCTGGCCTTTGAACTGGCCGGATCGGCATCGAGAAGCTACAACTTCCAGGGCTATCAGGACGTGGACAACGGCCCTGCAGCCGAGCCGGGCCGCGGCGCGACTCTGCCCGCCAACATCGGCGCAACCCCGGGCTATATAGCGCCTTGATCAACACGACAGGCGAGTGGTCGCGTATAGAGCGATGAAGACCGACTCGGGGTTGCCAGATCGTGATCGACCAAAGCTACTCGGAAGTGGCCGAAGGAAGATCGTGCCAAACAAACATTTGGAGTAATTTCAACGCTCTATTTCGCCATTCTCGAAAATCTGTAAAAATAGAAGGTACTATGACGATTGCCGCTTCTTCTCCCAAGATTTTTGCCGACCGGATAGGCCGGATCGAGGTCTCCGCAACCATGGCCGTGGCCGCCGAGGCCGCCAAGCTGCGCGCCCAGGGCGCCAATCTCGTCGATTTCGGCGCCGGCGAGCCGCACTTCCCTACCCCGCGCCACATCAAAGACGCCGCCATCGCCGCCATTGAGGCCAACTTCAGCCGCTACACCGTCGTGCCGGGCATTCCTGACGTACGCAAGGCCATTGTCGAGCGCCACGCCGCCGACTTCGGCTCCGACTACGCAATCGACGAGGCCATCTTCACCACCGGCGGCAAGCTGGCGCTCTTCAACGCCGTGCAAATCCTCGTCGATCACGGCGACGAGGTCATCCTGCCCGTGCCTTACTGGGTCAGCTTCAAGGACATCATCCAGTACGCCGGCGGCAAGGTCGTGCTGCTCGAAACCAAAGAGGCGGAGAACTTCCGCATCACCGCCGACGCCATCGAGCAGGCCGTCACGCCGCGCACCAAGGCCATCATTCTCAATACGCCGTCGAATCCCTCCGGCTCAGTCGTCTCTACTGAAGACTTGGAGCGCATCGTCCACCTGGCGCACGAGCGCGGCATCTTCCTGCTTTTGGACGAGTGTTACGCCTATCTCAACTATGCCGGCAAGCCGGTCAGCGGCGGCTCCTTCACCTGGGCCAAAGAGCGGATCGTCATCCTCGGCTCACTCTCCAAGACCTACGCGATGACCGGCTGGCGGGCGGGCTTTGCGCTGGCGCCCAAGGCCGTCACGGCCAACCTGAGCAAGCTGCAATCGCAATCGACCTCCAACGCCACCAGCTTTGTGCAGAAGGCCGCCGTCGCCGCGCTCACTAGCTCGCAGGAGTGCGTCACCGAGTTCCGCGCCGAGTTCATCGATTTGCGCGACTATATGCTGGCCAAGCTGGCCGAGATCCCCGGCATCACCTGCACCAAGCCGGAGGGCGCCTTCTACGTCTACCCCAACATCAGCGCCTACATCGGCAAGGGCGGCATCAAGTCGGCAACGGAGCTGGCCACGCGCCTCTTGCATGAGGCCCACGTCGTCACTGTCCCCGGCGAGGCCTTCGGCACCAGTGAGCACATTCGACTCTCGTACCCGGTGACCAAGGCGAATATCGACGAGGGAACGCGGCGCATGGGCGAGTTCCTGACCGGGCTGAAGTAGGTTGGAACGCCAGAAAGTCCAGCCACAAAGAGCCGTGCCCCATCCTTTCTGTCATCCTGAGCGAGCGTAGCGAGTTGAAGGACCTGCTTCTTGGTGATCTGGCGAAAGGGTGGGATTCCACCGATCTCAATCGGAACTTCTTTTTCAAGATTGGAGCGTTCCTTCCCTCATTTTTCATCATTTGGGACGGTGTCTCAGAAATTATTCATTTACCTCTGTGCAAACGTATCGTTTGTCCGTTAGGATGTGTTTTCAATGTCGAACCCCACGGATTTTCGCCCTGTAATTCTTGCCGGAGGCAGCGGTACCCGCTTCTGGCCCCGTTCTCGCCGCGCCCACGCCAAGCAGGTTCTGGCGCTGGACGGCGAGCGCTCCATGATCCAGCAGACCGTCGAGCGGCTCAAGCCGCTGGTTGGGGCGGAGAAGATCTGGGTCATCACCAACGAATACCTGGCCAACGAGATCGCCGACCAGTTGAAGGGCGTGCCCGCCAGTCAGATCATTCAGGAGCCGGCTGCGCGCAACACCGCCCCGGCCTGCGGATTGGCGGCCTTCCTCGTCGAGCGCCAGAATCCCGAGGCGGTGCTGGGCATCTTTCCCTCTGACCACGTCATCGCCAACGAGCCGCGCTTTCTCAAGGCGCTGCAAAAAGGCATCGCGGTGGCCTCCGCCGGAGACAACATGGTGGTGCTGGGCATTGAGCCGACCCGCGCCGAGACCGGCTACGGCTATATCGAGACCGGCGACCTGACCGGCGACGACACCGCCCTGCACGTGCGCCGCTTCACCGAGAAGCCCAACCAGAACCGCGCAGAGGAGTTCGTCGCCGCGGGCAACTACTACTGGAATTCGGGAATGTTTTTGTGGTCGGCGCGCACCCTGGCCAATGCCGTCCGCGAGCACCTGCCGGAGACCGCGCCGCTGCTCGAAGCCATCGCCGCCGCTTACGGCACACCGCACTTCGACGAGGTCTTTCGCTCGGTATACCCCAAGTGCGAAAACATCAGCGTCGATTACGCCGTGCTGGAGCCGCGCTCGGCCAAGGGAGAACACCTCTCTCACCTCTACTGCATCCCCGCCGAGTTCAGTTGGAACGATCTCGGCTCCTGGGCCTCGCTCTACGAGTACCAGATTGAGACGCGGCTGCGCGGCGACGCCGAAGGCAACGTGGCCGACTCCAGCGGCCACATGGCGCTGGACTCCTGCAACAACTACGTCTATAGCCCGCACAAATTCGTTGCGCTGGTCGGCGTCAAAAATCTGGTCATCGTAGACAGCGAGGACGCGCTGCTCGTCGCCCATCGCGACCACTCGCAGGATGTAGGCAAGATCGTCAAGGAGCTGGGGATCAGCGGGAGGACGGAGCTGATCTGAGGTGGCTCCCAGGTCCCAAAGGCGGGACCTGGGGGATACTCGAAAGAGTGAACCAACTGATATTCTTTATTCTTGGGTGATTCTCTGCTATGGGTATGCTGGCCACAATCGATCAACTTCCTCTTCAACTCTTGGAAATGTTGTCACTCTGCGACGAAGCAGATCAGAGCTTACTGAAGCGTTTTGCACCAAAGATGGAGATTAACCGTGACCTCGACCGAAGCATGGTCAGCTTTCAGGCAAACAGAGAAGAAATTGGGCATCGATGGTGCAAATACCGCGAAGGGTTTTCGGCTTCGCTCATAAGATATGTAATTGATAAAGTCGGAATTGTTGATGGCAAGATTCTTGACCCATTTGCAGGAAGCGGCACAACTCTCGTAATCGCTGCGGAGCTAGGCCTTGATGCGGTAGGCATCGAATTACTGCCGAGCGGCGCTGAGATTATCGAGGTTCGCAACGCTGTCCTCAATGCAGACCGGGAGCTTCTGGTAAGGCAGATTCGCAAAACAATCACAGAACATAAATGGGTCCGACCTGGAGAGCGTCAGCCCTTCGCGCATCTTCGCATCACTGACGGTGCATTTTCAGAGGAGAACGAAAGGCAGCTTGAGCGATTCCTCTTTGATGCCGGTGCGGAAGAAGATGTGTTGCTATCCCGATTGCTTCGTTTCTCGGCAATGTGTGTGCTCGAAGAGATTAGCTTTACACGCAAAGATGGGCAGTACCTGCGATGGGACCACCGATCCGGGCGCAGCCGAGGGGAAAAACTCTTCGACAAGGGCATAATTTTGTCATTCGATGAGGCGATTTGCAGCAAATTGACGCAAATCGCAGACGATATTGATGGGCAGACAAGCGAACCAACTCTGTTTCCTGTTGATTCGTCAGTAATAAAGCCGGGGAAAATCGAGCTGAAACTTGGCTCCTGCCTGGACATCCTTCCAATAATGGAACCGAACTCATTTTCCGGAATTATTACCTCGCCGCCTTATTGCAATCGATACGATTACACCAGGACCTACGCATTGGAGCTTGCCATGCTGGGAGCAGGGGAGCAAGGAGTGCGGACTCTCCGACAAACAATGCTCTCCTGCACCGTTGAAAATAAAGATAAGCAGGATCTTCAGAAGAAGTTTGGAACGGCGGTATTCCATGCGGCTTCAGAAGCATTCGAGTCCCAGCACATGCTTGGACTAGTGCTTCAATACCTGGAAACATGTAAGAATAATGAGACAATCAACAATCCTGGTATTGTGCGCATGGTAAAAAACTACTTCTTTGAGCTTTCACTTCTGATTTTTTCCAGTGCAGGAGTACTCAAAAGAGGAGCGCCATTCGTTATGGTGAACGACAATGTTCGCTATCAGGGCGCGCACCTGCCAGTGGACCTGATTCTCTCCGATTTTGCGGAGCAAGCCGGCTTCGATGTTGAAGCTATCTGGGTACTGCCACGTGGCAAGGGAAACAGCAGCCAGCAAATGGGTATTCATGGTCGGCAAGAGGTCAGAAAATGCGTGTATATTTGGCGGAAAAGGTGAAAGTCAAATGAGAAAGCCCTACCTCCAGCATTTGAAATCCAGCGACGACCTGCGGACAAGCTACGAGGCTGTTCGATCCGGGTTTGTTGCACTTGCACTCGAAAAGAATCGTCGCGCTACTCCATACATAGCAGAAGCCCGTGCGCTGAAAAGTGAGGCTTCGCTAGCTAAGACTCCGGCTGACTTACTTGAGATGAAGAGGATTCGACCGGCCCTGCTCACCGCGTCAGGATTATCCGACAAGGCATTGAATCACCTACAGGATTCCGATAAGGACCAGGCAATAGCCGAGTTGATTCACAACTTTCTCGACCCAGCGGGCGCTAACTTCGTGGAGGAATTGGTATTCAGATTTCTGCTGACACGCGGAGATACGCTCGGCGGTTCGATGCGGAATGTTGGTGGATTCATCGCCCAGTGCAGGCTGTCTCGCGCAGTGATTGCATGTCTGAGAATCAGCGGCGAGCCTGTGCATATGCTCCAGGGTAAATCCAAAAAATGGGTGTTGATGCCAGCGGAAGACGCAGATTTTGATCGCAACCTGCGCGGACTCAGTTGGAGCGTTGATTCGAACAAACGTTCCCTCCTATTCAATTTGGGTGTGCCGCTTGTCAATAACAACATCGATCTCTGTTTGTTCGATTGTTCTTTGACCGACTTGAAGAAGGCTGTGGTAGCGCCCGAAAGATATGTTGCGCTTGGCGAACTGAAGGGCGGCATTGACCCAGCGGGTGCCGATGAGCATTGGAAGACAGCTCGGTCTGCCTTGAATCGGATCGAAGAAGCATTTGCAACACGGAAGTTGAAACCACATCTCTTTTACGTTGGTGGCGCAATTGAAGCAAAGATGGCGAACGAAATCTGGGATTGGCTCAAGACAGGAAAATTGAAGAATGCGGCAAACCTCACTGTGGACGACCAGCTCGCGTCCATTGCGCGGTGGATTTGCTCAATTTAGAGACCCCAAGCTACGCCGCCGCGCTCACTGCCAACGGTTTCACTTTCTTGCGCTTTTTTTGCGAGGCAACCCAAAGGTCGCGCTGGGCCTGAAGTCGAAGCCAGAAATCCGGCTCCGTGCTGAAGGCTTCCGAGATGCGCAAGGCCATATCCGCAGAGATGCCGGCCTTGCCGTTGAGCACGCGAGAGAGCGCCGGCCGGGTGACGCCAAGATGCCGCGCGACTTCGGTCACAGACCTGTCCTCAAGGTAATAAGCAAGAATCCTGCCGGGATGGGATGGATTGTGCATCTGCATGGCGCTAACTCCTTTCCTCAGTGGTAATCCTGATAATCGACGAGAATTGCATCTTCCCCATCGAAGCGAAATGTCAGCCGCCAATTTCCATTGACGCTGACTGCCCAATGCGGCGCAAGGCTGGAGGTCAGCGCATGAAGTTGCCAGCCGGGAACATTCATCTGCTCGGGCTTGCTGGCGGAATTCAATACTGTAAGCTGTTCATTCAACTTCCTGGCATGGGTGGGCTGAATTCCTGCCTTCGATCCAGTCAGGAAGAACTTCTCGATCCCCTTATGCCGGAAGCTGCGAATCATTCTTCAAACAGTGTACTGCGTAACGTCACGCTGCACAAGAGTTAATTCGGATTATTTTTCGGCTTTACGATCAGCCCAGCGCACTTCAGCTCCTCAACGTGTACCGGAAGCGCATATCTTCGCCGTACCACATGATGTAGTTGGTGCCCCAGGCGTTATTGAAGAGATTGGAGTGGATTCCCGCGCTCAAATCGGGCTGGCTGTTGGAGAAGAGCAAGGCTGATCTCTCACCCACGGCGACCACCGGAGCGTCGATGGTTTCCACTGCGAAGCGATGGCCGGGCTCCTGGTAGGCGAATCCCTTCTCCAGGGCGTGCATATGGCGGTTTCCCGATACCGCGACGTCGAAAGGCGAAACAGACTCGCCGGTTTTGTTCAGAGTCCATCCACGAGGGTCTTGGGCGATGGGGTTGAAGGTGAGCCAGAGGGCTTCAGGGAGCCGGGTGGCGGGCTTTTGAAAGCACGACAGCGTGAGATGGATCTCCGGCGAAGCCTTGGGCAGCAGTAATTCGAGGAAAATCTTGCGCGGGAAGCTGGCGCGGCCGGACTGATACGCCTCTTCGTCCTGAATCTCCATGCGAACCAAGATGCGGTGCGCACTGGCTGTTTCCTCCAAGCTCACAAGGGCTGATGTCGGCTGCCATTCCTGGCTTACCGCGCCGCACTTTTCGATCTCCGGCTTGCCGAAGTCTTTATAGACCCAATCGTCCTTCGATTTGGTATAGGCGGAGATAAAGCGCTTGTAATCCTCCTGCGAGAGCGTCTGGTAGGTAAACAGGGCAATGGGATTGGTTTTGCCGGCCCACTCATGGCCGGTCGCCTTGTTGCGCAGGCGCGTGATTGCGCCGCTTTGCGCATCGATTCCCAGGATGAAATGAGGGGTCTCGACGAGTTGCCCGGTAGCAAGCGCAACGGCGCGCGGCGAACTGACCGGCTCAACGGCCACGAGGCCCTTCATGGCAACTTGCGCCTGGGCGCGCAGAGTTGCGGGCAGCGTAGCCACTGCGTCGAGCAGGTCCTGGCGCTTCTCTTCCCATGTGAACTGGAGGAATTTGTAGTTCTTGTCCTCCAGCATCCGGGCCACATCGGCGGGCTTGTATTTGTCGTAGTCGATGGAGAGAGATTGATCCCAGTCAACGGTGGGAGAGTTCTTGCCGGCGCAGAAACAAGCCCCGCGCCAAGGGTCGCCTCCCCAGGTGTGCTCCACTTCAAGCAGTAGGTGGCGGAGCAGGGCAAGGTCGGTTGCGTCTCCGTTTTGAAAGTGGCCCTGCGCAATCCAGGCTTCGCGCAGGCGCGCTACTTCGCGATAACGGGCCACCTTAAGCGGGTCGCTGGGGCATCCGTAGATCCAGGTATCGCCGATCTCCTGGGTCACAACGGGCAGGCGGTCGCGATAGGGATGAAGCGAGTTCGCCATGTCGGAGAGCGAGCAGGCCGTGATTTCGGCATTTGGGAAGCGCTTGCCGAGAGCGGCGTGAGCGGCGGCGATCTCCTCCGGGTTGTGAGGCCCCATGTTGTCTCCCTGCATCCAGGTGACAAGGGCCAGATCAGAGCCGGGAACGGTGGCGATGCCGCCGTAATCGAGATGATACATGACCGGAAGGCTTGCGCCGGAGGGGTCTTTCCACAGGAAGATAGGCGGCAATTGGGCAGGTGAGGAGGCGCTGTTGACGCCAATTTCGAGCAGCGTGACGCCGTGCTTGGCCAGCGGCGGAATAATGCCGCGCGTGTGGCCGGGAACGTCCGTCATCTTGGCGCCCGTGGTGACCTTGCCAAACCGGCGGTCGAGCGATTGCGAGAGGACGAGGCTGCCCTCGATCATCGATTGGCTCAGCATCTCGGTCTGCCAGGTGAAGGGCAGCGCGTGCCAGGCAATCTCTCCGCGCACGATTGCCTGCTCCATGATTTTGCGCTCGCCGGGCGAGGCCTGTTCCAGATATTCAAAAAGCAGCCAGGAGCCGGTGGTCCACACATAGCGACGCTTGCCATCGGCGTTCTGGGCGCGGGCAATCTCGATGGCGCGGGGAAAGTAGTGGGCAAAATATTGATGGACGACCGCGGTCTGGGTGTCGATGAATCCCGCGTCGAAGTGGCACTTGAACATCACCAGCACACGCTTGACGGCCGGGTCGGGCGGGAGTTGCTGGGCGTGAAGCGAAAACGGAGAGCCGGAGCGGAAAAGCAGGCCCGTTCCCACGGCGGAGATGGCCTTCACAAAATCGCGGCGTTTCATGCGATGCTTCTTACCCCCAGTGGATTTTAACGGAGTTTACCACACATGGGGGCGTGGAGAGCCGGAATCTCCTTACGCCACAACCTCCAGCCCCTTCTTGTCTACCAGCGAAAGCAGTTTGAGAGAAGCGCCCTGGGGATGTTTCTCTCCCCGCTCCCATTTGCTGACCAGGCTTGGCGTCACATTCAAATAAGCCGCAAAGACCGTTTGGCTAGTCTTCTCACGAACGCGCAACGCGCGAATCTTTTCTGGCGTCATTTGCCGAACCGGCGTCAGGCAAAGCGCGTCGAACTCGCGCATGGTCTTCTTATCGATTCCTCCTACGAGGTAAAGATCGGATACTCCCTCATGAATGGAGGCCATGATCTTGCTCCGATATTGTTTAGGCATTGTCTCCTCCCTCCGGTCTTTTCACTTTGAAGATTGCACCATCTTCCACTTGTTGCGCCATCTCGGAATTTGAGAACCCAAGATATATTTCCGCATATCTACGGAAGGCTATAAGTTCGTCTGCCTTGATGTTGGCCTTGTCCCTTTTTTCAAACCCATGAACAAAGACTGCACGATCATACTTTCTGAAGAGGATGATCGACCGCGATCCGCCGGACTTTCCTTCCCCTGCCCGCGCAATGCGCTGCTTGATGACTCCGCCGCCAAGATCGGCATCGATCACTCCCTGGTTCGCTAGATGAGCGGCATTCCATAAATCCGCATCCGAAATAAGAGACTTCCGGGCGAAGCGGGCAAATGGTTTGCTTTTGTAAACCGAAAGCGTCTTGGACTCTGCCTTGCCCACAGCCAAAAGTATAGCACTAAGTGACAGGTTACTGATCTCTTGGAGTGACCGGGAGGAGTCAGCGCAGGTCAATCAGCCGGATCGTCTCCATAAAGACATCGCCGTCGATGGTCAGACTGTGGGCGCTGATCTTGTCCAGCGTGTCCTTGTCGGTGTGGTGGTAGCTGTTGTTGGGTCCGTAGTCCAGATCGATGATGTCGATGGAGGGTACGCCACGCCGGACAAAGGGCTGATGATCGTCTGAAATCTCATTGCTGGTCTTGAAAAAATAATTGCTGTAGCCGAACTTTTTTGCGGCCTGACGGACGAGCTCAACCAGCCAGTCGGTGGATTGAGTATCGCGCAGAATGTTGAGATCTTTGTCGCCGATCATGTCGGCCAGGATGAAGGCCTTGATCTTGCTCAGGGTTCCGTCGCGTCCCCACTTGGCGGCCAGGTGGCGCGTGCCGTAGAGCGAATCCGAGTCGGTCCAGGCGGGTTGAATCGACTCTTCGCCGTCGTCGAAGAGCAGCCAGACCGAGTAGCCGTCGAGCTTTTTGCCGCCCATCGTTTGCGCTCGTAACTGATCGGCAATGGCCATCAGCAGGCCGGTCGTCGCGCCGCCGTCATTGGCGCCGACGAAGTGAATATCTTTAAGCCAGTAGTTGGTCTCATAGTGCGTGGCCAGCACGATTACGCCGTCTTTTTTCCCGGGAAAGCGCACGATGAAGTTGCGCATCGGGACCGCGCCGATGGGCGTTGAAGCGGTGAAGGCGTCTTCCTCAAGCGCATCGTGCTGAAAGTGGCTGCGCAGAAAAGCTTCGGCCTGGGCGTGTCCTGGGCTGGTGGGCCAGCGCGGACCGATGGCGACAAACTGGCGGGCGTAATCGAGCGCCTTCGCGCCGTTGAAGTGGGCCTGCGCCGTCGCGGCGAGGGGAGCGATGATAAGAAGCCCAGCCGCGACTCTCTTCCAAATCGAGAAAAACATCAATTAGCTGACTCCATCTCTGGGTGCCCCACCCTCGTCGCGTTTTTGTTTTTGCGGCTAGGGTGGGAAACATCGAACCTCAACCCTGTTCTGTTCACGCCGCCTCCTCCTCCTTGACCTTGCGGCGCGAGGGGTGAACCCACCAGGCGACGCCGATGCCCACCAGATAAAGCCCCAGCAGCGGCATGGCGTAGATGCACATGCTCACCGGGTCGGGCATGGGGCAGATGATGGCCGCCACCACAAAGACCGCCAGAATCGCATAGCGGATATTCCGCCACAGAAAGCGCGGGCTGACGATGCCAAACATGGCCAGAAAGAAGATCAGCACGGGAAGTTCGAAGGCGATGCCCAGGCCGAGAATGATGGAGAGAAAAAAGCCGGTGTACTCTTCGATGCTGATGACGGCGGTGAACTTGCTGCCGAAGACATCAAGCATGATGTGCACGGCGCTGGGCAGCACCCAATAGTACCCGAAGTAGGCGCCGGTGAGAAACAGCCCCACCGTGGCGCCCATGAAGGGAACCACGAAGCGCCGCTCTTTCTGGTAAAGCCCCGGCGCAATGAACAGCCAGACCTGATACAGGATGAAGGGCGAGGCCAGAATCAAACCGCCCACCAGCGAGACATGAATGGCCAGATTCATTCCATCCATGGGATGGATCATGTTGAGTGATTTGCCGTCGTGTTTGAGTGGAGCTTGAATAAAGTCTATGAGCCGGTCGTGAAAGACCCAGGCCGCGGCAAAGCCCAGGCAGAGAAAGATGGCCGAGCGGACGATGCGCTTGCGCAGCTCTTCGAGGTGCTCCATCAGGCTCATGCCGGGCAGCTCCGCGCGCTGGGTGACGGCCGCGCGCGCCTTGCCGATTGCCTCCGAGGTATCAACCATGGTGGGCCTGCTCCGACGATGGGGTGGTGTCTCCAACCGGAATCTCTGCCGCGCCGGACTCCGGCGTGTTGTAGCTGCGGAAGGTCGGGCCTGCTGATTCTGGCTCTGCGGGCGCCCCAAGGCTCGACTCAGAGAGCTGGGACTCCGATGCCTCTAGCTCCAGCGGCGCTGCCATCCGGCCCGGCGGCTCATCCGCTGCCGATTCGCTGGCGGAGGGCGGAGAAGACTCTGCCGGTTGAAACTCCTCAGGCGAGACTTCAGGATAGACGGATTCTCCAGGATAGGGGCTGGGCGTGGGGAATTGGCCATCCGGCACGGCGGCGGCTGCCCCTGCTTCCGCGTCTGGGAGCTGAGCTGCGGCTGCCCCAGGTCCCGCGTTTGGGACCTGGGATTGCGCCAGCGCGCGCAGCCGCTCCTCTTCCTTGGCGCGCCGGTCGCTCTCCTCGGATTTGCGCAACTCCTCTTCCATCTGGAACTTGAAGTCGTTGGAGGCCTTGCGGACTTCGTACATCAACTTGCCAATCTGGCGGCCAATCTCCGGCAGGCGGCGCGGCCCAAAGACCACCAGCGCCAACACCCCGATGATGAGCGTGTCCCACATCCCCATGTTGGCGATTTCAATTGTCGGCTGCATTGTCATTCATGATCATGATACCTGTCCGCACGCGCCGCGAACAAACGACGGCTTGGGGCAGCGCTTTTTCTGCATGGAACAAACTCGCAGCCGCCCGTTCCCGGCATTTCGCGCATTTGAGTTCATTGTTACGCCTTTGTTACAATAAGAGTCAGTGGGAGCGGCCTTAGCCTGAGCGGATTTCTCGAATCCGCCGGATGGGGGTCGCATCCAACGTGAAAGGCTTGCAACAACCCCGTGGTTGGGGGCGCATCTGAAGAAGCCGGCCGAAGCGCCGATCAATTCAGCATCGCCAGTGCATCCACTGCAAGTCGCGCATTGCTTTCAACATCCCCGTTGGCTGCTCCAAAAGGGGCGAGCTGACTGAAGGCGGAAGACAGTGAATCTGGTACTCGATGATCTGACGGCGGTCTCGCCGCAGGCTGGCAGCGGTTGCAGCCCTGAAGACGCTTGCAGCCTTGAAAATTATCTGGCGCTGCCCGACCACACCATGGACGACCGCATTGCGGCGGCGCGCGCCAGGCTGGGCGCAACCACGCTCCTGCTCGGCCACCACTACCAGCGCGACGAGGTGATCCGCTTCGCCGACGCGACCGGCGACAGCTACAAGCTCTCGCGCATCGCCGCTGAAACCGACGCCAAATACATCGTCTTCTGCGGCGTGCATTTCATGGCCGAGAGCGCCGACGTGCTGGGCCGCGCGGGTCAGCAGGTGATTCTGCCCGACCTGAACGCCGGCTGCTCGATGGCCGATATGGCCGAAATCTCCCAAGTCGAAGCCTGCTGGGAGGCGCTCACGCACTGTGGCGTTTCCGGCGAGATCGTGCCACTCACCTATATGAATTCGACCGCCGCCATCAAGGCCTTCTGCGGCGAGCGCGGCGGACTGGTCTGCACATCATCGAATGCCCGCGCCGCCTTCGAGTGGGCCTTTGCGCAAGGTAAGCGGATACTTTTTTTACCGGATCAGCACCTGGGCCGCAATACCGGATACGCGATGGGCATTCCGCTGGAGGAGATGGCCGTTTGGGATCCGTGGGCTTTGCAGGGCGGCCTGACAAAGGAAAAGCTCGCCGCTAGCCGCATCCTGCTGTGGAAGGGCCACTGCGCCGTCCATCAGCGTTTTTTGCCCAGCCACGTGGATGCGGTGCGCGCCAGCTACCCCGGCATTCAGGTAATTGTTCACCCGGAATGCCGCTGGGAGGTCTGCCAGAAGGCCGACGCCCTCGGTTCCACCGAGCGGCTGATTGCGCTGGTCGAGCAGGCTCCGGCGGGCGCCATCTTTGCCGTGGGCACTGAGATTCACCTGGTCAACCGCATGGCGCGCCGCTTTGCCCAGCAGGGCAAAAAGGTGATCACGCTGGACGCGACCGGCTGCCTCTGCACGACGATGTACCGCATCAGCCCGCAGCACCTGGCCTGGGTGCTGGAGAATCTGGTCGAGGGCCGCGTGGTCAACCGCATCCAGGTCCGCCCCGGCGTCAAGCGCTGGGCCAAAGTAGCGCTGGACCGGATGCTGGAGATTGGCGGCGACTAACAGCCTGTTTCCTTCACCCTGCTTTGTGATACATTGTCCGTGGATTCAGGTTGATGGAGGAAACGATGGCGCAATCAAGGTTTGGTGTTACCCGGCGCGAGTTCATAGTCGGAACGGCGGCGTTGGCGGAGTCTCTGGTGATGCAGGCGAGCAGCAATCCCCTCGCAAGCCGCGGCGCGGGCGAAGGCCTCGGCATTTATCAAGAGCGGCGCCGCCGCGAGCTTTGGAAGCTGCTGGGCGATCTGCCCTGGCTGCACAAGCCGGCCCCGCCGCGGCGCCTGGCGACCGAGAAGCACGACGGCTACACGCTGGAGCGCTGGATTCTGGATCTGAATGGGATCGAACCGGTGCCCGCGCTGCTGCTGATTCCCGACCATCTGCAAAACCCCGCTCCAGGGCTGCTCTACATTCACTGGCACGCCGGCCAGTACGATCTGGGCAAGGAGCAACTGCTCAAAGGAACCAGCGTTCAGCCGGCCTACGCGCCGGTCTGCGCGGAAAAAGGGCTGGTGACGCTGGCCATCGATAGCTGGTGCTTTGGGGAGCGGCAGCACGATACCAACGGCCACCGGGGCGAGGAAGATGCCTTCAAGGAGATGCTGTGGCGGGGAAGAGTGCTGTGGGGCATGATGATGTTTGACGAGTTCCGCGCCGTTGATTTTCTCGTCGGCCGTCCTGAAGTGGATCGCTCCCGGCTGGGCGTCTTCGGAATGTCGATGGGAGCTACCAAGGCCTGGTGGCTGGGGGCGCTCGATCCGCGCCTGCGCTTGACCATGGACGTTTGCTGCCTGACCGATTTCGAATCGCTGATCGAGGCGCACGGATTGAGCGGCCACAGCATCTTTTACTATGTTCCTTCGCTGCTGAAGCACTTCGATACCTCTCAGATCAATGCGCTGACTGTGCCGCGCGCCCACCTGAGCGTCAACGGCCGCAAAGACCCGCTCACCCCGCCCGCCGGCGTTGAGAAGGTTCGCGACGAGCTGTTGCCCTTGTATCGCCGCTATGGACGCGAAGAGGATTGCCTGATTGAGCTTTTTGATTGCGCCCACGAGGAATTGCCCGAGATGCGCAAGCAGATCCTTGCATGGATGGATCGATACCTGGTCGCACGGTAGAACATTTCTGGAGATGCCGCCCAGCCGCGGGCCTCAACAAACCAGCCGCTCGCGCTTCAGCTTGACGCCATCCAACCGCCCCAGCAGAGTGACAGCGATGCGCTCGGCGGCGAAGAGCTGCTGCGCCATCATTTGCACCTCGGCCGCGCTCACCTCGCGGATGCGCGCGATAATCTCATCCACCGGGATGAACTCGTGGAAGTACATCTCCTGGCGCGCCAGGTTGGCCATGCGCGCACTGGAGCTTTCCAGCCCCATCAGAATGTTGCCCTTCACCTGGTCTTTGGCGCGGGTCAACTCCTCATCGCCCAGCGGCTCCTGCTTCAGCTTGCTGAACTCGGCCAGAATCAGATCCACCACCTCCAGCGCCTTGCTCGCCGAAGCGCCCGCGTAGACGCACAGCGTTCCGGTGTCGCGATAGGGGCTGAGGTCCGAGTAGATCGCGTAGGCCATGCCCCGCTCCTCGCGGATGGTCTGGAAGAGCCGCGAACTCATGCCGCCGCCCAGCACAGTATTCAGAAGCAGCGTGGCATAGCGGTTTTCGTCCGTGATCGGCGGTGCCGGAAGGCCCAGGCAGATCTGCACCTGCTCCAGTGACCGCTTGTTGCGCTGCACAATGCGTGCAGCAGCCACGGGCGCGGGCAGCTCGTGCAGCGTCTCGCCGCCGGGCAGCCGGGAGAACTGCTGCTCAATGGCCGCGGCGAACTCATCGTGGTTCAGATTGCCGGCTGCTGAAAAGATCATGTTGCCGCCGTGGAAGCGGTCGTAATGGTAGGTATATAGGCTCTGCTGGTCCAGCCGCGCCACCGTTGCCTTCGTGCCCAGAATCGGCCAGCCCAGCGGATGATCCTTCCAGAAGGCCTGGGTAAACAGCTCATGCACCAGCACATCCGGGTTGTCCTCGTCGATCTTGATCTCCTCCAGAATCACGCCCCGCTCGCGCTCGATCTCCGCCGCGGCAAAGACCGGATTCAACACCAGATCGGCCAGCACATCCAGGGCAATGGGAACGTGCTCGGCCAGCGACTTGACGTTGAAGCAGATCATCTCCTTGCCGGTGAAGGCGTCCAGATTGCCGCCAATCGAGTCCATCTCGCGGGCAATCCGCTGCGCCGAGCGTGTGCCGGTGCCCTTGAAGAGCATATGCTCCACAAAATGCGAGATGCCGTTGGTCTCCGCCAGCTCGCAGCGGGAGCCGCTCTTGATCCACACCCCCATCGCCACTGAACGCATATGCTCCATGCGCTCGGTCAGCACAATCAGGCCGTTGGGCAGTACGGTGCGTCGAAGATTGCGCTCGGTGTCCATCTTCCTCCCTGGCCGGTAGCCAAATTCTGATTGTAGGCCAAACGCACCGCCGATACGAGTTAGTGAATGCCATGGGTGCCTCACCCTTGCGCGTGTCATCCTGAGCGAGCGGAGCGAGTTGAAGGACCTGCGTTTCTATCTGCCGCTAACTCGCCAACGTGCTCCGCACCGCGTAGCGGTGGCTAACTTGCTGCATTCGCAGCAAACAACTCCGTGCCCCACCTTGCGACTGTCATCCTGAGCGAGCGCAGCGAGTCGAAGGACCTGCATCTCGATATCTTCTCGCAAGAGTGGAATGGCCGTCGGTGCAGTACCTTCGGTATCCACAATCCCGCCCAAAGGTTATTGAAGAATCCTAAGATTTTTCGCTTGCTCTCTAAATAATTTCTAATCTGCGCCGATGCATCCACTATTGAGGTAATCAGGATGTTCGCCCACTCCAATCCCGTCTATCTGCTCGCATCCGCCGAACCCGCGCTGCTGGCCGCCCTGGAACCCGTTCTTGCCGCCGACGGCGCGCAGGTGGAGATCTTTCTCTCCGCCGAGGCCGCCCTGCCCGCCCTGACTGCCGCGCATGGGCCTGCGCTCGCCCTGCTCGACGTCAATCTGCCCGGCATGGAGATTGGCCGCCTGCTGGCCGCCACGCACTCTGAAGCTGCCGGCAAACGATTCCCCATCATCCTGATCTCCGATGCCGTTACCCAGGAGTGGATTAACCGGCTGGCCGAGGGCATTATCGACGACCTGCTGCCGCGCTCCACCGAGCCTGACTTTCTGCGCCTCCGGATTGAAGCGGCGCTGCGCGGCCACCGCCGCCTGCGCGAGATCGAAGTGCTGCGCGAGGCGGCCAGCCTTAGCGCCCAGACCGACCGGCTCACCGGCGTCTACAACCGCGAAACCATGCTCTCCATGATCTTTCGCGAGACCGACCGCGTACAGCGGATGAATACTTCGCTGAGCGTGATTCTCTTTGATATCGACGACTTCGGCCACTGGAACGCGCGGCTGGGCACCGACGCCTGCGACGACCTGCTCTGCCAGGTGGCTGCCCGCACCGCCCGCCTGTTGCGCAGCTACGACGTGTTGGGCCGCGCCGGAAAGGATGAGTTCCTCGTCGCCCTGCCCGGATGCAGCAGCGTCAACGCCGTGATGATGGCCGAGCGCCTGCGCATGGATGTCTTCTCAACGCCCTTCCGCATCGACGGCGAGGCAGTGCGCCTTTCGGCCTGCTTTGGCATCGCCAGCAGCATGGGCCGCTCGCCTGTCGTGGTTTTGCGCGAGGCCGAACAGGCGCTGCTAGTAGCCAAGGCCTCCGGCCCGGAGTCCATCCAATGCACCGGCGACTGCCCGCAAGCCTACGCCGCGCCCGTCGCCTTCCTCTCCTCCGACTCCGGCGACGAACTGCTGGCCTGGTAGCGGGCGAAACTCGACCGTTCATAGCATTTTGGTAGCGCCGACCTCCTGGTCGGCTGTCCTGTGGGTCTCCAGACCCACAGGAGACGTCTGGCAGCGTGGACGCTGCCAGCACAGCCGGTCAGGAGACCGGCGCTACACTCCCGCGGTGGGCCAGAATCTCGCTCATCCACTTGACAAGCGTTAGGCTACAGGCTACAGTGGCTTAGATGAAGATACGGAGCTTCGTTCATAAGGGCCTGAAGAGGTTCTATGAAGAGGAGAGCGCGAAAGGGATTCCGGCGAGCACGGCGGACAAGCTGCGCAAGATGCTTGCCTTTCTGGACGCAATGGGCGACGCGGAGGAACTAGAGCAACTGCCTGGCTGGAAGGCGCATCGGTTGACCGGAGACCGCAAAGGAGCCTGGAGTTTGAGCGTGACCGGCAACCTGCGGCTTACCTTTCGCATCGATACAATCGAGCGTGAAATCCGCGAAGTGAATTTGGAAGATTACCACTAGCAAGCGAGGAGAAGTACGATGCCTATCAATAATCCTCCCCATCCAGGGGACTTTATCCGCACGGAGATTGTTGCTCCAGCAGGCTTGTCGGTGACGGCGGCGGCGGCGGCGCTGGGCGTCTCCCGGCCCGCGTTGTCCAGCTTGCTCAACGGCAAGGCTGGCTTGTCGGGAGAGATGGCGCTGCGCATTGAGAAGGCCTTCGGCGTGAAGATGGATACACTGATGCGGATGCAGTCGGCCTATGAGATTGCCCTTACGCGGAAGCGCGAGAAGCAGATTTGCGTGGACCGGATTCGCTGCGCGGCTTGATGCCGGGCGTGATTTGTCCCTGCTACTCCGCCGCCACCACGGCTGGGGCGGAATCGCCCGCGAAGGCATCCGTAAGCGAAATCACCTTCAACTGCGCCTGCAACTCAGCAAGCGAAGCATTGCCGGAGACTGCAATCTCGACACTCTCGCCCGGCAGCAGGTCAAAGTAGTTGTCAGAGAGCTTCACATCGAGGTTGCCAAAGGCGATATAAACGCTGCGCGCCAGCACCGGCGAAGTAACGCGAATCTTGTAGCTACCATTCGCGCCCGTGGCTTCGACCTTCAGTTGCGCCGGCTTCAGATGCACTTCCTTGGTCGGCGCCAGATAGACGAGGTTGCGCGAAATCTGCGCGCTGCCCGCAATCAGCTCGGCAATAACAAAGACCCGCGAAGTCTCCGCTGCGCCCGCGTCAGTCATCTTTTTCATGGGCCATTCGAGATAGACCTTGCTCGCCAGCGGCGTCAAGTCCACGGCGCGCGACTCCTCCAGCAGCACCTTGCCGTCAAAGTTCATCAGCCGCACCCGCAGCGTGGCCGCCTCGGCCTTCACCTTGTCGCTGACGATATAGACCTTGAGCACGCCGTCCTCCACGTGCGGCGAAACCAGCGTCGGCGCATAGAAGCGGCGCGCATAGTATTGCAACGCCTTCCAGCGGCCAAACGAATCAATCGACGACCACGAAGCCACCGGCCAGCAGTCGTTCAACTGCCAGAAGAGCGTGCCCATCGTCTCCGGCCGCGCGCGCCGCCAGTTCTCCGTGCCGATCTTGATTCCCTCGGCCTGCAAGACCTGGCTCACATAAAGAAAGCTGGGAAAATCCTTCGGCTCCGGGTAATCCTTGGCGATATAGTCGTGGATAATCGAGTTGCCTTCGTTGTTTTTCTGGTGGGCCAGCATCACGGGCGTGAAGATGTTGGCGCGATCCTCCGGCTGCGTAAAGCTCTCCACCGTGCGCAACTCCGGGAAGGACTGGAAGCCGTACTCGGTGACGAATCGCCAGTGGTGCTTCTCGTACTCGCTGAAGGGAACGCGGCCATGCCAGACGCTCCAATCGTGCGCGTCGCCGGATTGGTAGTGGTCGCTGAGGGCTTCGTAGTCGGCGCTGGGCGAGCTGGGCCAATAGGGCGTCTCGGAGTCAAGCCGCGCCACTACGCGCGTTAGAATGCCGCTGAAGACGGTCAGATAATCCTGCTGCATCTGCATCCGCACATCGGCGGGCAGCGCGCCCCTGTCGCCCCAGTTCATGGAGCCTTCGGTCTCGTTGTTGCCGCTCCACAGCACGATGCTGGGATGGTTGCGCAGCCGCCTGACCTGGTCCTCGGCCTCGGCCTCGACGTTCTGCTTGAAGGCGTAGGTTCCCGGTTGCCAGTCGTTGCCGAACATGAAATCCTGCCAGACCATGATGCCCAGCTCGTCGCAGATCGCGTAGAACTCGTCCGTCTCATAGTAGCCGCCGCCCCAGTGGCGAATCATGTTCATGTTAGCGTCGCGCGCCGACTGCAGAATGCTGCGATAGTTCGCTGTCGTGACGCGATTAGCAAAGCTGTCAAAGGGAATCACGTCCGCGCCCTTGGCGAAGACGGGAATGCCGTTGACGATGAATTCGAAGCTGCGGCCCCACTTGTCCAACTCGCGATGCAGCATGATGGAGCGCAGGCCTGCCTTGACCGTGCGTGTCTCCGCCGCTTGCTGGCCCGTGCCCACTTGCGCGGTGAACTCATAGAGCGGCTGCTCGCCGTAGCCCGCCGGGAACCACAGCTTCGGCTGGCGAATTTCAATGGGAAGGTCAATGTTGTTGCGTCCGGCATGGAAGCTGACCGTTGCCTGGATCGTCATCGGCTTGCCGTTCTCTGCGTACTTCACACTCACGCTGGCCAAGCCCGCGCTTGCCGCCTCAATCTCAACCTCAGCATCGAGGTGCGCCACTTCCCTGCTCACGTCGCGCTGGCGAATCGCAAAGTCGGCAATGCGAACCTTGTCCCAAGCCTCGATGCGCACCGGCTTCCAAATGCCGCTGGTCACAAAGCGCGGTCCCCAGTCCCAGCCGTACTCATAGGCGGGCTTGCGAATGTAGGTCTTGGCCGCGGTCTTGGTTCTCGGCTGCCAGGGATCGCGCACCGCAACCTCCGCCGCTGCCGTAATGGGCGATGGAAAGACGACGCGCAGCAGATTCTTGCCAACGCGCAGATGGCTCTTGGCCGGCACGCGCCAGGTGCGGAAGCTGTTGTCGGCGGCGAGCACCTGCGCGCCATTCAGAGAAACCGTGGCCGCCGCGTCGAGGCCGTCGAAGACCAAATCGACATTAGCCCGCGCCATCACGGCCGCCGTGACCGTGAAGCTCAGCCGGTACTCCCAACTCGCCTGCTCGATCCATTGCAGCTTGGCTTCGTTGTCGCGGAAGAAGGGGTCGGGAATCTTCTTGTTGGCCAGCAGATCCAGATGCACGTCGCCGGGAACGGTAGCGGGCAGCCAGTCGGCCTCAGTGGCCTCTGCCTTCACCTGCCGGAACTGCCAGCCATGATCGAGCGCCAATAGAACATTCTGCGCAGACATTTTGCCTCCCCAAACAACCGCCGCGCCCAACAGAGCGCAGCACAACACACGACAAATACTCGCTGCTCGCATTCAACTCTCCATAGCTTCCCTCTGCCGAATGATTGGCGATCCAGATCAGAGGATGAAATCGTCATAAGACGAGAGATTTGTAGCTATTACTATAAACTTCCGTGCCCCATCCATTCCGCGCTTTTCTGCGGAATGGGTGGGATTCCAACAAAACTCCTGTCTACACAATTTCCAAAAAACCTCTAACACGGCGGTTGCGCAATCGTTCGATAGAGCGCCTCCCACTCATCGGCTTTGGCGTCGATGCTGAAGTGCGTTGCAATCCGCTCCCGCGCCGCGTGGCCCAGGGCGTGGCGCTCTTCAAGCGTGCTTCGCATCAACTCCACCATCGCCTCAGCCAGCGCCTCCGGGCTTTTGGCGGGAACGATTGCACCTGTCTCGCCCAACAATTCGCGCACTCCGCCCACATCGGTGGCCACGACGGGTTTTTCCATCGCCATCGCCTCGCCCACGGCCAGCGGCATTCCCTCCCAGGCCGAGGCCAGCACAAAGCCGTCGGCGGCGTCGAGCAGCGCGGGCATATCGCGCCGCAAACCCAGCCAGAAGACGGATGCTCCCAACTCCAACTCGGAAACCAATGATTCGCAAGTTTTGGCGCAAGAAGTGTCAGGGCACGACTTCAGTCGTGCCGGAATCGCGTCACACTGTAGCGCCGGCCTCCTGGCCGACTGTAGCGTGGGCCTCCCGGTCCACGCTGATTCCTTTTTAGCGCACGACTTCGCTGAAGCCGAATCTGAAACCGGTTTTGTGCCAGGGCACGACTTCAGTCGTGCCGGAAGAACTGCAAAATCAAACAGGGCTTTACAGGCTGCGGAAAAACTGGATTCGGAGGGAGACGGGGGTTTTAACCCCCGTGTAACGCCAATAGAATCAATGTTGGCTTTAGCCACGGAGGGATGTTTTTCGACGTTTTCACTCACTTTGCCGGGTTTTTCCGTGGCCTGGTTAGCCCCTGCGGGTTGCTTTCCGCCAATTTCACTCGCCTCCCCCGCAATCCAAAGCCGCGCGCCGGCAATCGCCGCCCGCGCCTGCGCAAAGGCCCGCAGCAGGTTGGGGTAATCCTTGGCAGCCACGATGCGCCCCGCCGCCAGCCAGATAAATTCGTCGCCGGCGCTCATCTCCTCGCGCATCTTTGAGCGTCGCTCCGGGCTGGGCGCAAACTCCGCAGTATCAATTCCATTCACCAGAACCGACAACTTGCGAGCCGGCACCGCCTTGAGGTGCGCAAAACGATCGGCGGCAGCCTGGCTCACAGCGGTCGTACGGCGGCTCAATCCATCCGTCAGCCGATAGGCCAGCATCCGCCCCCATCCGCCTTCGTAGACGTTGTGAATCGTCGATAGGACCGGCGCCAAGCCGCTCAATCGAAGCAGCCGCGCTATCATGTTGGCCGGAAATGTGTGGCTGTGGATCAGATCGGGCTGAAATTCTTTGAGAGAGCGGCGCGCCTTCCAGGCTCCGGCGAGCAGGCTCAGGGGCCGCTTGCGCATCTCCAGCCGCAGCAGATCGAGCGCCGTGGGCCACTCCTCGGCCTGGCGCGGCAGCAGCACCACAAGCAGCACCACATGGCCGCGCGCCTTCATGCGCTCGGCCAGCGCCAACACCTGCCGTTCCGCTCCGCCCACGCCGAGCGAGGTGAGCACGTACGCGATCCTCATTCCACTCGCACCCTGCCGCAATCCGGTGGCACGATGATAACGCGCGCGGCCAGGCTTGCACAGCCTCCCGATTTGAACCGCTGATTCCGGGTTGCGACGGCTCTCATCCCACGAAGCTGTGACCGCAGATACTGCATCGGCCCGGCCTTTGGGAATCTGATAAACTTGGAAGTGTTTCAGGGAAGCGAGGGAGTTCGATGGACGTAGGCGGGTGGGTGAAATCCAATGTCAATTATGGCCGGCGGCTGGTGGACTCTGGAATTGAGGGCGCGCGCACCGGTCAGGAAGAATTTCTCGACGGCAAGCCTCTTGCTCCCTTTCTGGGCGAGTCGGTCAAAAGCGCGCTGCTTCCCGCCGCGATTGGCGCCTTCGTCGGCAGTCTGGCCTTTTACTCCATCTCCAAGCGGAAGTCCTCGGCCGTCGCGCTGGCCTATGGCTTGCTAGGCGGCGTCATCGGGCTGACCGGCGGCATGGCCTGGGAGAGCCGCCAGTTGAGTGCCAGTGTGGCAGGCGGCGCCATGAGAAATATCGGCAAAGCGCGCGACGAGCAGTGGCTCACCAAGAATCCCATCAACTACGCATAAAAGCGATTTCAATTCAGTTCATGCCGGCCAGAGCCGTCATCAGGCGCAGCACCATTGCCTGATGACGGCTCTTGCCATCTCCCTTGCTCATCGGGGCGCTGCCGTCCTACGGCGTCCCGGCGGTCACGTCCTTTTCTGCCTGGTCCGCCTGAGCGCCCTGCTGCTGCAGAGCTGTCGCATCCTGGGGATCGGGCGGAGGCGCAATCGCGGCAAACTGCGTCTGGGTCGGCGGAGCCTGCGCGGAAGGCGGCGCCTGCGGCAGTCCGCCCGTGCCCTGCTTGGCCTGCAACTCCTGTAGACCCTGGTCGATGGTCGCCCGCATCTGGTTCTGCATCTCCTGCAAGTCGGTCAACTGCACAGTTACCACATCGTTCTTCGGGCACTCGGTCCCACCCTTGCTGGCCAGAACCACCAGATCGGCTGCCGTTGCATCGGCCGGAGGCGGAGTTCTCAGCGCCAGAGCATCGCCATCGCTCACGCCGCACTCCTGCCCGTTGGCATCAACCAGGTCCAGAGCAGCTCCAGCCACAAAGACGTGCGGATGGCCGTCC